>Ga0208898_1000037_pt1 | contig 249408 bp, 223 predicted proteins | sample VirMetDEL_Mar_4_FD_184513 | JGI IMG/M metagenome (GOLD analysis project Ga0208898, IMG submission 184513) | Aqueous microbial communities from the Delaware River and Bay under freshwater to marine salinity gradient to study organic matter... | ecosystem: Environmental > Aquatic > Marine >...
CTCGTTCGAAAGCTATCGTTGGTAAGCTCTTCAACGACCTGGGCAAGCGTTACGCTACCCGTGAGGGTGGCTACCTGCGCATCCTCAAGTGCGGTTTCCGCGCTGGCGACAACGCGCCTATGGCGTACGTCGAGTTGGTTGATCGTGCTACTGCCGGCGAAGCTGTAAGCGCCGAGTAAGACGACAAGCTGTAACGAAGAACCGGGCCTAGTGCCCGGTTTTTTGTGCGCGTAACAAAAGCGCGATGTGTACAAGCTTCCTCAGACAGCGCTCAGCACTATGTGCGCGGGGGTATTGTTAGTTATTCTCTATTGAAGCTTACGATTTAATGAATTTGTAGGTGTCATGTTGATGGTCAATACTCCCTCCAAGCCGATTAGCCGGCAGTTCCAAGTCCGACCTGAGGAAAATTGAGCATGAGCCAGAATAAAATCCTTACCACCGCCAGCGGCGCTCCCGTTGCGGATAACCAGAATTCCCGTTCAGCCGGCCCCCGCGGCCCGCTGCTTCTTGACGATTTTCACCTGATCGAGAAACTTGCCCATTTCAACCGTGAAAACATCCCTGAGCGTCGCGTACACGCCAAAGGGTCGGGTGCCTACGGTACTTTTACGGTCACCCGGGACATCACCCAGTACACCAGCGCCAAATTGTTCGAGTCCGTTGGTAAGCAAACTCCAACGTTCCTGCGTTTCTCTACTGTGGGCGGTGAGCGTGGTTCCGCAGACACCGAGCGCGATCCCCGTGGTTTTGCCTTGAAGTTCTACACCGAAGAAGGTAATTGGGACATCGTGGGTAACAACACACCGGTGTTCTTCATACGCGATCCGCTGAAATTCCCCGATTTCATCCACACTCAGAAGCGGTTACCGCAAAGCAACCTGAAAAGCGCGCAAATGATGTGGGACTTCTGGTCGCACTCTCCAGAAGCGCTGCACCAGGTCACCATTCTGTTTTCGGATCGTGGTATTCCCGATGGCTACCGTCATATGCATGGCTTTGGCAGCCACACCTACAGCTTGATTAACGCCCGCGGTGAGCGGCACTGGGTGAAGTGGCACTACAAAACCAAGCAAGGCATCAAGAACCTGGCGCCGGCTGAGGCGGCCCGCCTGGCCGGTACTGATCCTGATTACGCCCAGCGTGATCTGTTTGGTGCGATCGAGCGCGGTGACTTCCCGAAATGGCGGGTCTGCATCCAGATCATGACCGAGGCCCAGGCGAACGCCCATTACGAGAATCCGTTTGATGTGACCAAAACCTGGTCGCAGAAAGAATTCCCGTTGATTGAAGTGGGTGAGCTGGAACTTAACCGCAATCCGCAGAACTACTTCGCTGAAGTAGAGCAGGCTGCATTTGGCCCAAGCAACATGGTTCCAGGCGTTGGCCTGTCGCCAGACCGTATGCTCCAAGGTCGGGTTTTCGCTTACGCAGATGCTCACCGCTACCGTGTGGGTACCAACCACCAGCAATTGCCGGTGAATGCTCCGCGCAGCCCGGTCAACAGCTACCAGCGTGATGGCTCGATGGCATTTGGCAGCAATGGTGGTGCGACTCCGAACTACGAACCGAACAGCTACGCCGAAGCTCCGAAGCAAGCGCCACAGTACGCCGAGCCTGCATTGCCCTTGAGCGGTGCGGCTGATCGTTACGATCACCGTGAAGATACCGACTACTACAGCCACGCAGGTGCGCTGTTCCGCCTGATGAATGATGAGCAGAAAGCACTGCTCACCAATAACATCGCCGGCGCAATGAGCGGTGTCTCCAGTGATGTGGTCCAGCGTCAACTGCAGCACTTCTATAAGGCAGATCCTGCTTATGGAGACGCAATCGCAAAGGCACTGGGTGTATCGCTTAACTGACTCTAAACGATAAGCAGAACCGCCCTCATTTGGGCGGTTTTTGCGTTATTTCAGCTACTTTTCTGCGGAAATCTTCACTTTTCTGCCGTTAGTCCCGTGACCTCCGAGTCAGCATGGTTCAAACTACAGACTTTCAAGCAGGGAGATGTAGGGCGATGCAAGGTCACCCCGACGTAATCGATTACCTCAACACGTTGCTGACGGGCGAACTGGCAGCTCGTGATCAATATTTCATCCACTCGCGCATGTACGAAGACTGGGGTTTTACCGAACTCTACGAGCGTATCAACCACGAAATGGAAGAAGAGGCACAGCACGCCGATGCACTGATGCGTCGTATCCTGATGCTCGAAGGTACGCCACGTATGCGTCCCGACGATCTGGATGTGGGTACCAGCGTACCTGACATGCTTGCAGCCGATCTTCGTCTTGAATACAAGGTGCGTGCCGCTCTCTGCAAGGGCATCGAGCTCTGCGAACAGCACAGCGACTTCGTCACGCGGGAAATCCTGCGCGTGCAGTTGAACGATACCGAAGAAGATCACACCTACTGGCTGGAAAAGCAGTTGGGCTTGATCAAGCTGATTGGCCTGGAAAACTACCTGCAATCGCAGTTCTGATTTCCTACAAAAAAGCCCCTGTCACCTCAGCAGTGACAGGGGCTTTTTATTGAGCCTGATAAATCAGGCCCGGTCGCGCGCCAGCAATGGTTTCAAGTAGTAACCCGTATGCGATTGTGGCATCTCGGAGACCTGCTCCGGCGTACCCACCGCAATGATCTGGCCGCCCTTGGATCCGCCTTCCGGCCCTAGATCCACCAGCCAGTCGGCCGTCTTGATCACATCCAGGTTGTGCTCGATCACCACCACGGTGTTGCCGTGATCACGCAAGCGGTGCAACACATCCAGCAATTGCTGAATATCAGCAAAGTGCAGGCCGGTTGTCGGTTCGTCCAGGATATACAAGGTCTTGCCCGTATCGCGTTTGGACAACTCGCGAGACAGCTTCACCCGCTGCGCCTCACCACCGGACAGCGTGGTCGCCGACTGCCCCAGCTTGATATATGACAGGCCCACATCCATCAGCGTCTGCAGCTTGCGCGCAAGCGCCGGAACCGCATCAAAGAACACCCGCGCTTCTTCGATGGTCATCTCCAGGGTTTCGTGGATGCTCTTGCCCTTGTACTTGATCTCCAGGGTTTCGCGGTTGTAGCGCTTGCTCTTGCACACATCGCACGGCACGTAGATGTCCGGGAGGAAGTGCATTTCCACCTTGATCAGGCCATCGCCCTGGCACGCTTCGCAGCGACCGCCCTTGACGTTGAACGAGAAGCGGCCTGGCCCGTAGCCCCGTGAACGGGATTCCGGCACGCCAGCAAACAGCTCACGAATAGGCGTGAACAGCCCGGTGTAGGTCGCCGGGTTGGAGCGCGGTGTGCGGCCAATCGGGCTTTGGTCGATATCGACCACCTTGTCCAGGTGTTCCAGGCCCTTGATGCTGTCGTGCGCGGCGGCTTCCAGGGTGGTGGCGCCGTTCAAGGCGGTGGCACTCAAGGGGAACAGCGTGTTGTTGATCAGCGTCGACTTGCCTGAGCCGGAAACACCGGTCACGCAGGTCAGCAGGCCCAGTGGTATTTCCAGGTCAACATTGCGCAAGTTGTTGCCACGCGCGCCCTTGAGGTGCAATGCCATCTTCTTGTTGCGCGGTGTACGCTTGGCTGGCACTGCGATCTTCACGCGGCCGGACAGGTACTTGCCGGTCAACGAGTCGGGATGCGCCATTACCTCGGCAGGCGTGCCCTCGGCGACAATATGTCCTCCATGTACGCCGGCGCCTGGGCCAATATCCACCACATAGTCCGCCAGGCGAATCGCGTCTTCATCGTGCTCGACCACGATCACCGTATTGCCGATATCCCGCAGGTGCTTCAGCGTGCCCAGCAGGCGATCGTTATCCCGCTGGTGCAGGCCAATCGAAGGCTCATCGAGGATGTACAACACCCCCACCAGGCCGGCACCAATCTGGCTGGCCAGGCGAATTCGCTGCGCTTCACCACCGGACAACGTATCCGCGCTGCGATCCAGCGACAGATAGTCCAGGCCAACGTTAACCAGGAACTGCAAGCGCTCGCGGATCTCCTTGAGGATCTTGTCGGCAATTTCCCCACGGCGTCCGGTGAGCTTCAGTACACCAAAGTATTCACAGGCATCGCCGATCGGCAGGTTGGTCACCGCCGGCAACGTCTTCTCACCCACCCATACATGCCGCGCCTCACGGCGCAGGCGAGTGCCCCGGCAATCCGGGCAAGGTTGGGTGCTGAGGAATTTTGCCAGCTCCTCGCGCACACTCGCCGATTCAGTCTCGCGGTAGCGCCGCTCCAGGTTCGGCACGATGCCTTCGAACGGGTGGGAGCGCTTGACGATGTCGCCACGGTCGTTCAAGTACTTGAAGTCGACGTTCTGCGAGCCGCTGCCATTAAGGATGACTTTCTGCTGGTCTGCTGGCAGTTGGTTGAAAGGTACTTCAAGGCTGAACTTGTAATGGGCCGCCAACGACCCGAGCATCTGGAAGTAATAGACGTTACGCCTGTCCCAGCCGCGTATCGCGCCCTCCGCCAATGTCAGGTCGCCGTTGACCAGGCGCTTGATGTCGAAGAATTGCTTCACGCCCAGGCCATCGCAGGTCGGGCAGGCACCGGCCGGGTTGTTGAAGGAGAACAGCTTGGGCTCCAGCTCGCTGATGGCGTGGCCACAGATCGGGCAGGCAAAGCGCGCGGAGAAGATGATCTCTTCACCCGGCTCGTCATCCATCGGCGCCACCAGGGCAATGCCATCCGCCAGCTTCAACGCGGTCTCGAACGATTCCGCCAGACGCTGCTGCAGGTCGGACCGCACCTTGAAGCGATCGACCACTACATCAATCGAGTGCTTCTTCTGCTTGTCGAGTTTCGGCGCTTCGTCCAGCTCATACAGCTTGCCGTTGATACGCGCACGTACGAAACCTTGAGCACGCAGCTCTTCGAATACAGAGAGATGTTCGCCCTTGCGCTCGCGAATCACCGGCGCCAGCAGCATCAGCTTGGCACCTTCCGGTTGGGCCAGCACCAGGTCGACCATCTGGCTGACGGTCTGCGCTTCCAGCGGAATGTCGTGGTCCGGGCAGCGCGGGATGCCTACCCGCGCGTAGAGCAGGCGCAGGTAGTCGTAGATTTCGGTGATGGTGCCCACGGTGGAGCGTGGGTTATGGGAAGTCGACTTCTGCTCAATGGAAATCGCCGGCGAGAGGCCTTCGATGGTGTCGACGTCCGGCTTTTCCATCATCGACAGGAACTGCCGGGCATAGGCCGACAGCGATTCCACATAGCGCCGCTGACCTTCGGCATACAGCGTGTCGAACGCCAGGGACGATTTGCCGGAGCCGGACAAGCCGGTGATGACGATCAGTTTGTCCCGGGGCAGGGTCAGGTCGATGTTCTTCAGGTTGTGGGTTCTAGCCCCACGAATCAGGATCTTGTCCAAGATGGCCTCGCACGGCGGGCGTAAATAATGCAGGAGTATACGGCTAAAGACTGGATGAATATACACTGTCAAAGTGCCGGGTGCAGCCTTACATGAAAGCTGCGCGGCAAAGCGCCGCATATACCCTCTCACTCGATGGGACTGGTAGAATCGCCGCCGGTTCACACGAGGTTTTTCCATGCACGATCCCCACAGCGAACGCATGAGTAGCGGCGAGACCCGAGCAGCAAGCGGTCTGGCCCTGGTGTTCGCGTTCCGTATGCTTGGCATGTTCATGGTGTTGCCGGTGCTGGCGACCTATGGAATGGATCTGGCAGGCGCGACCCCCGCGCTGATCGGCCTGGCGATTGGCGCCTATGGCCTGACCCAGGCGATTTTTCAGATTCCGTTCGGAATCATTTCCGACCGGATTGGCCGGCGTCCGGTGATTTACCTCGGGCTGATTGTCTTCGCCCTCGGCAGCGTGCTCGCGGCACAATCCGATTCGATCTGGGGCGTGATCGCCGGACGCATCCTGCAAGGTGCCGGGGCGATTTCTGCTGCCGTCATGGCGCTGCTGTCCGACCTGACTCGTGAGCAACACCGCACCAAGGCCATGGCCATGATCGGCATGACCATCGGTCTGTCGTTCGCCGTGGCCATGGTCGTGGGCCCGTTGCTGACGCGCGCCTTTGGCTTGCACGGCCTGTTCCTTGCCACCGGCGGCATGGCGTTGTTCGGGATCGTGATCGTGGCCGTCATGGTGCCGCGCTCCACCGGCACGTTGCAGCACCGTGAGTCGGGCGTCGCACGCAAGGCCCTGTTGCCGACGCTCAAGCACCCGGACCTGTTGCGCCTGGATTTAGGTATCTTCGTATTACACGCAATGCTGATGTGCAGCTTCGTCGCCTTGCCCCTGGCGCTGGTGGAAAAAGCCGGGCTGCCCAAGGAACAGCACTGGTGGGTCTACCTCACGGCACTGCTGATTTCGTTCTTCGCCATGATCCCGTTCATTATCTATGGCGAGAAGAAACGCAAAATGAAACGAGTTTTGCTCGGCGCCGTCGCGACATTGATGCTCACTGAACTATTCTTCTGGCAGTTCGGCGACAGCCTACGGGCGCTGGTCATCGGTACGGTGGTGTTCTTCACCGCGTTCAACCTGCTGGAGGCTTCGTTGCCTTCGCTGATCAGTAAAGTTTCACCGGCCGGTGGCAAGGGCACGGCAATGGGGGTGTATTCCACCAGCCAGTTCCTGGGTTCGGCGTTGGGCGGCATCATGGGCGGCTGGATGTTCCAGCATGGCGGTTTGTCGGTTGTGTTCCTTGGATGCGCCGGGCTGGCTGCACTTTGGTTGGCCTTTGCTGTTACCATGCGCGAACCTCCCTACGTCACAAGCCTGCGTTTGCCGCTATCGCCTGAGGCGATCCGTGAAAGCGGCCTGGTAGAGCGCCTGAAGGTCGTCGTAGGGGTAACGGATGCTGTCGTGGTCGCGGAAGAGGCGGCCATTTACATCAAATTGGACACCGAATTATTGGATCGCGCGACGCTCGAGCAACTGGTCAACCCAGTGCCGACAGCGCGCCCAGCATAGGAGAACGTTATGGCCCGTGGGGTTAACAAAGTCATATTGGTCGGTACATGCGGCCAGGATCCCGAAGTTCGCTACTTGCCTAACGGTAACGCCGTGACCAACCTGAGTCTGGCGACCAGCGAACAGTGGACCGACAAGCAGACCGGCCAGAAGGTCGAGAAAACCGAATGGCACCGTGTGTCGATGTTCGGCAAGGTGGCAGAGATCGCCGGTGAATACCTGCGCAAAGGTTCGCAGGTCTACATCGAAGGCAAGCTGCAAACCCGCGAGTGGGAAAAAGACGGCATCAAGCGTTACACCACTGAAATCGTGGTCGACATGCAAGGCACCATGCAACTGCTGGGCGGTCGTCCACAGGGTGACCAACAAGGCCAGGGCGGTATGTCCAACTCGGCACCGCGTCCACAGCAGTCGCGTCCGCAGCCAAGCCAGCAGCCACAGCGTGAGTCGCGTCCAGCGCCGCAACAGGCCGCTCCGCAGCCAGCTCCGGATTTCGACAGCTTTGATGACGATATTCCGTTCTAGGATATCGCTCGGCGCAATCCGTATAGCTTTCCCAAAAAGCCCCGTGAGCCCTGCTCTCGGGGCTTTTTTGTAATTTCGTGATGCATGAAGCTGCACCCGCAACGGATTAAATCATGGGATGGAACGATCGCCGGCCCCGACATTTGTCCTCAGGGGCCACTCGATTTAGGCTGTAACCCCCTTCCACAGAACAAGGAGAGCCGCGATGACCTGGTCTGCCAAGCAATACACGATGTTTGAACAACAACGCACTCGTCCGGTCCGTGACCTGGTCGCGGCCATTCCGAATACGGCGGTGCACACAGCGGTGGACCTGGGTTGCGGCCCCGGCAACTCCACCCAGGTATTGGCCGAGCGTTTCCCGCAGGCGCAGGTGACGGGCCTGGACAGTTCCGAGGATATGCTGGTCGACGCCCGCAAGCGCCTGCCCGCGCTGAACTTTGAGCTGGCGGACATCGGTGCCTGGAGTCCGTCGCAGACATTCGACGTGATCCTCGCCAACGCTTCGCTGCAATGGCTGCCAAACCACGCCACGCTCTATCCGCATCTGGTCGACCAGTTGACGCCTGGCGGCACGCTCGCCGTACAAACCCCGGACAACCTCAATGAACCCGCCCACCGGCTGGCGCGCGAAGTGGCGGCAGATGGCCCATGGGCGGCAAAGATCGGCGCGTTCCAACACAATGAGCGCCACTCGGTGAGCTACTACTACGAGTTGCTGAGCCAACACTGCAGTACCGTGGATGTGTGGCACACCACGTACCAGCACCCGCTGGCGGATCATGCCGCTGTGGTGGAGTGGTTCAAGGGCTCGGGCTTGCGACCCTTTCTCGCGCCACTGACCGATAGCGAAAAAGCCGCTTTCCTACAGGAATACCAGGCGCGGATTACACAGGCTTATCCAGCACTAGGCGATGGCACTGTATTACTGCCCTTCCCGCGCCTGTTTATCATCGCGACCCGCTGACGGCACAGAAGCAAGCAGCGCTTACGCCGCTGCTGCTTGCGCCTTCAAATACTCATCCGCCGACACTACGCCCGCGTAGCCAAATGCCAACGACGCCATATACGCGCCATGCACCTGCGCCGCCGGAATCACCTGCCCATTGAACTCCAGATCGCGGGTGGCACACGCGTCATGAATCACCGTGACCTTGTAGCCCAGGTCCGCTGCGGCCCGCACCACCGCATCGATGCACATATGGCTCATGCTGCCGACCACCACCAGTTCGGTGATGCTGCGCTGTTCCAGCAGGGCGCGTAGAGGGGTTTCGCGGAACGCATTGACGAAATGTTTAAGCACCACCGGCTCGCTGCCCTCGTTCAGCACCTTGGGGTGCAAATAGGCACCCTCAGAGTTCGGCGTGAAAAACGGTGCATCCTCGGACGTGAACTCATGGCGCACATGAATCACTGCCTCCCCGTTCTGGCGAAACGCCTGGAGCACCTGCGCAGCCTTGTCCGCGGCGGCTTCCACGCCATCGAGCGGCCACTTGCCTTGAGGGAAGTAGTCGTTCTGGATATCGATTAGGATGAGCGCTTGTTTGGCCATGGGTATTGCCTCGTGATGGGTTGATGGGGCCAGTATGTTAGCTGGCGCCGGGGCGGGGGATTGGCTGCACCGACAATAACAGGGGGAAAACTGACAATGGCGGTTGTTGAGCTGGGCGTGTTGATCTACCACGGTGCGCAGTTGGCAGCGGTGCATGGGCTGACCGATCTGTTTGGTGTCGCCAACCGGATCGCCGCCGAGCATCAATCCGCACAGCTGCCGTTGCTGCGGGTGAGCCACTGGCTGGTGGATGGCGATGGTATACCCACGCGGGTATTCGACAGCCACCCAGGGCCTGAGCAACCGATGATGGCGGTGCTGGTGCCGCCTTCAATCGGCGAGTTCACCGAAGACCAGGCGCCGCCTGCACTGCTCGAGTGGATTCGCCAGCAACACGCTGCGGGCACCGTGCTCGGTGGCGTGTGCATCGGTTCGATCCTGCTGGCGCGCAGCGGTCTGTTGGACGGGCGCAGCGCCACCACCCATTGGTCCTCAGCCAAATCCTTCGCGACCCGTTATCCGGCCGTACGCCTTGAGGCGGATAAACCGATCGTCGATGACGGCGACCTGATCACCACCGCCGGGCTGATGGCCTGGTCCGAGCTGGGCCTGCGCCTGGTCGACCGCCTGATGGGCCCCAGCGTCGCCGCCGCTACCGCGCGTTTCCTGGTGATCGAGCACAGCGACAGTGCCAGCCAGTGCGGCAGCAACTTTGCGCCGATCCTCAGCCATGGCGATGTGGCCATCCTCAAGGTCCAGCATTGGTTGCAAGCCAGTGGCGCGGTGGATGTGTCCGTGGCCGCCATGGCGCAAGAGGCGGGGCTGGAAGAGCGCACGTTCCTACGGCGTTTTCGCAGTGCCACGGGATTGAAACCCACCGAATACTGCCAGCATTTGCGCGTCGGCAAAGCGCGGCAAATGCTGGAGTTCACCACCGCCACCATCGACCACATCGCCTGGACCGTGGGGTATCAGGACCCTGGTGCGTTTCGCGCCACCTTCAAGAAGATCACCGGTTTGGCACCCAGTGATTACCGCAGCCGTTTTGGCGTGTGAATCGTGCAGAACGCCCCACGGTCAGGGTGGTGTCGTGCAGAATAATACAGGCCAACTGCTATCGCTTTTTGCGCAAGCGATTGATTTCAAAGCCATCACTTTTGAACCTGCGTTGGCCTGATCCCTGCAACCTTCCACCCACACACATGGCGGGATGGCCAAGGGGGATGCATGACCCCGACTCAACGCAAGAAATGGGTAGTTGCTCACTCCACGCGAGAGGGCGCTCCCCGGCATGAAGTCGAAACCAACCGAGCCCTTGCGCGGTGGCTGGCGCAAATCCTTGGGCTCAAGTACGGCGGTGATTACGATCCACGCAAACACGCCGGCCGTGAACGCTACCTGCTTCCCACGCAAACACTGATTGGCCCTGCACAGGCGCTGGTCCTTGATATCAAGGGTCCCGAAGACCTGTGGGGCGGTTATGTGGAGCATGATTTCATCGGCACCAAAGCCATCAGTCACGGCCTGCTGGGCCCGGACGCCGCAGCTCCCGAAGGCTGGTCGCCCTTGTTCTGCGAGCGCGTGCGCGACGTTGTGCTGGACGGCCTGAGCGTATTTGCGCTCAACGATGCACGGGAAGCCGCCAAACGCCTGCTCTACAGCGGGCCGATCCGCCTGAAGCCGGTGCATGCCTGCGCCGGGCGCGGCCAGGAAGTTATCCACAGTCTGGATGAGTTCGAGGCCGTGCTGACGCGCCCCGAAGCGGCCCGGATGTTCAGCGAAGGCGTGGTGCTGGAACAAGACCTGCACGATGTGGTCACCCATAGTGTGGGCCAGAGTTTTATCGGCGATCACGTCATCAGCTACTGCGGCGAGCAATACCTGACCCAGGACGGACAGGGCGAGGAAGTCTACGGTGGCTCCAACCTGTTGGTGGTGCCTGGCGGTTATGACGATTTGCTCAAGCTCAAGCTGCCCGGCGACGTGCGCCAAGCCATCGAGCAAGCCCAGGTCTTCGACGCGGCCGCCGATGAGGCTTACCCGGGTTTCTACGCGTCCCGGCGCAACTACGATATCGCCCAGGGTCTGGACAGCGACGGCCAGCGGCGCAGTGGTGTGCTTGAACAATCCTGGCGCATGGGTGGCGCCAGCAGCGCGGAAGTCGCGGCGCTGCAGAGCTTTATCAACCACCCGGGCCTCAAGGCCATTCATGTGTCTTCGGTAGAGACCTACGTGGCCCAGGCACTGCCCGCAGATGCTATCGAGGTGTACCGAGGCCCGGCGGAAAACAGCGACTTTCTTCTCAAGTACGTGACGGTCAAATCTTATGACGGCTAGAAGCGAAAGCATTGCGATCGACATCGACGACGAACAGATGAGCGGCACGTTCCTCAGCCCCAAATCGAAGGTGCCGGGGGTGTTATTCGTGCACGGCTGGGGCGGTAGCCAGGAGCGCGACCTGGAGCGCGCCAAAGGTATCGCCGGCCTGGGATGCGTGTGCCTGACGTTCGATCTGCGTGGCCACGCGGGCACAGGTATCCCGTTGTCCCGCGTCACCCGGGAAGACAACCTGCGCGATCTGCTGGCGGCCTACGACCGACTGCTCTCGCACCCGGCCATCGACACCTCGGCGGTGGCGGTGGTGGGCACCAGCTATGGCGGCTACCTGGCGGCGATTCTCACCTCATTGCGCCCGGTGCGCTGGCTGGCGCTGCGCGTGCCGGCGCTGTACCGCGACCAGGAATGGCTCAAGCCCAAGCGTGACCTCGATAAGGCCGACCTGATGGATTACCGCAGCACCCTGGTGCACGCCGAAACCAACCGCGCGCTGCATGCCTGCGCGCAATTTACCGGTGATGTGCTGATTGTCGAATCGGAAACCGACGACCATGTGCCCCACGCCACCATCATGAGCTACCGCGCGGCGTGCCAGCACACGCACTCCCTGACGCACCGCATCATCGATGGTGCCGACCACTCCCTGAGCGATCCAGTGTCACAACAGGCCTATACCTCGATCCTGGTGGACTGGATCACCGAGATGGTGGTGGGGGAACGGTTGAGCATCATCCAGTCCCAGTAACGCGGTCATGCCGGTGTTTTCTTCACCCGTAGCGCCTTGGCTTTGGCCTCGACACCTAGGTACATCACCAGGGCGATCAGCAGCGGCAGGATAAAGTAGATGGCCCGATAGGCGATCAGCCCGGCCAGCAAACTGCCGCGCGACGCTTCATGTTGCAGCAGTGCGATAAACACCGCTTCCAGTACCCCGAGCCCGGCGGGGATATGGGTGATGACACCGGCGATCGCGCTGATCAACAGCACGCCCAGCACCAGCGGGTAGTCCAGCTTGGCGGGCAACAAGGTGAAAATCACCGCGGCCATCAGCGACCAGTTCAACGCGCCCAATGCCAACTGCAGGCACGCCATGCGCAGCGACGGCAGGTTGATCTCGATGCCGCGAATCGACCATGCACGCTTTGTCGAGAATTGGCACGCCGCCAGATAGCCCAGGCTGGCCAGCACCAACAGCACACCCACGCCCTGCAGGGCGCCGCTGCTGAGCTTCCAGCCCGGCGGCATGGTCACCAGGCCGCTGCTGAACACCACCCCGGCCAATGCCATATAGCCGAACCAATTGGTGGCCAGGCTCAGCCCGAGAATCTTGGCGATATTGCCAGTGCTCACCCCCAGCCGCGAATACAGCCGATAGCGCATGGCGATTCCGCCGACCCAGGCACTCAGGTTCAGATTGAACGCATAGCTGATGATCCCGACCGGCAGGATCTGCTTCCAGCGCAGCGGTTGGCGAATGTAGGTGCGGCCGATCAAGTCGAAGCAGGCGTAGACGATAAAGCTGCACAACGTCAGCGTGCCCGCGATCAGCAGGGTGCGCGGCTTGAAATCGCCCAGGGTCTGGAACACTTCGCTCCAGTCGATACGCCTTGCGAGCAGGGTGAACAGCACGATCAGCAACAGGAAGAACGCCACGGTCAGCGGTTTCTTCCAGCGCTTGAAGCGTGAATCGCTGGCTTCAGATGTCATGGGTGCGAGCCTCGAAGGGTTTCAACCGTGGCTTGTGCGCCGGCAACCAGCCGGTCAGCGCGGGGAAGTGGCGCATCACATGGAACACCAGGAAACCGACGGTCAATCGCCATAGCCACAGGCGCGGCTTGCGGTTTTCCGGCATGGTCTGGCAATGCTCCTTGGCGAGTGCGTCCAGGCGTTCGTACAGTTGCTGATTGAACGCCCGGTCACGAATCAGCACGTTGGCCTCCAGGTTCAGCGACAGGCTCAACGGGTCGAGGTTGCTCGAACCCACGGTGCTCCACTCGTCATCCACCAGCGCAACCTTGCCGTGCAGCGGGCGCTGGCAATATTCATGAATCACCACGCCATCCTTGAGCAAGTAGTCGTAGAGCATGCGCGCGGCCAGCTTGGCCAGGAGCACATCGGGCTGGCCCTGCATGATCAATTGCACCTTCACGCCACGGCGCGCCGCATTGCGGATCTCGCGCAGCAGGCGGTAACCGGGGAAGAAGTAGGCATTGGCAATCACCGCGCGTTCCCGGGCTTTGCTCAAGGCATGGATGTAGGCCTCTTCAATGTCGTCGCGGTGTTGCAGATTGTCGCGGTAAATCAGGCGCACCAGGCCGTCGCCTGTATCGGTCGGCCAAGGCGATGGCCGTTGCTGGCGCCGTCGCCAACCGCGCCGCGTGCGCACCTGGCGACCGCTTTGGGCGAGGGCGAAATGATGCAGGTCGGCCACCGCCGGGCCTATCACCTGCACCGCGTAATCCTGCTTGGCCTCGGGGCCGAAATCCCCCAGGTGATCGGCAGAAAAATTGATCCCGCCGATAAACGCCACGGCGGCATCCACCACCACGATCTTGCGGTGCAGGCGGCGAAACCAGTTGGTGCGAATACCCAGGGTCTTGGACGCCGGGTCAAACATCTGCACGGCCACCCCGGCCTGGGCCAATTCGCCGAGAAAAGCGCGGCTCAGTTCGCCGCAGCCAAAGCCATCCAGGCTGACCACCACCTTGACCCCACGCTGCGCCGCGTCGATCAAGATGCGTTGCAGCTCATGGCCGACCTTGTCTTCAAAGAGGATAAAGGTCTCCAGCAGGATCTCCCGCTGCGCCCCGCGCAAGGCCTCGAACACTCTGGGAAAGTACGCCTCGCCGTTCTCCAGCAACGCGAGCCGGTTGTCAGGCTGCCAGCCGTAATCGACGTCGCGGGCCTTGGCTTCATCCGGCGGCTGGTCGGTAGCAATGTGCTCAACGGCAATGTTCATAGTTCAATCTCCACCGACAGGGGCACGTGGTCTGACAGATGGGACCAGGGGCGGGTGGTCAGCACCTTGGGGTTATGAATCTTTAGATTGCGCACATAGATGCGGTCCAGTGCCAGCAGCGGCAAGCGCGCCGGAAAGGTGCGTGCGGGTTTGCCGTGGGCCTGCATGAAGACTTCCTGCAGGCCGCTTCGGCTGAGGTCGGCGCGTTGGCGCCAGTCATTGAAATCGCCGGCTACCACCAACGGCGCATCCGCCGGGATCTCGCTGATACGCTGCTCCAGCAAGCGCAATTGCTGCTGGCGATGCACCTCGCGCAAGCCCAGGTGGATGCAGATCGCATGCACTTCCTGTCCGGTGCCAGGCAAGCGCAGCACGCAATGCAACAGACCACGGTTTTCATGGCCGCTTTGGGAAATATCGAGGTTGTCGTAGCGCACGATCTGGAATTTCGACAGCAACGCATTGCCATGGTCGCCATGGGGGTAGACCGCGTTGCGCCCGTAGGCGAACTGCGGCCAGATGCTGTCGGCGAGGAACTCGTACTGCGGCATGTTCGGCCAGTCGCTGTAGCGCTGGGGATGGCGCTCGTGGGTGCCGTGGATTTCCTGCAGGAACACCATATCAGCGCCCACACTGCGCACCGCTTCGCGCAGCTCGGGCAGGATGAAACGTCGATTCAAGGCGGTGAAGCCCTTGTGGATATTGACCGTCAGCACCGTGAAGCGAGTGATGGCGACGCTAGGGGTGATGGGCACCCAGTCGGGGATCGCAGCCATGATTGCTCCTGTGAAAGAGTGAGGGGCCTGACCCCCGTTTATGGCTGACTGCGATTTTTGGCCGAAAGTTTCCACTGTCCTACAGGCGGCATAAACCCATTTGGATCGGTGTCCGGCAATAAGCAGGGGAACGATCAGTGCTCAAATCCGTCAGTTCCTTACAGACCCTTCTGAAGGAGCCCGGTGTTTTGCTGAATCTAAAGACTGCATTACTGCTCGGCGCGCTGCTGTTCTGCGGCAGCGGCGCACTGTACGCCGCGGCCACCGCGCCGGAGCCCGAGGCGCCGGCAAAGCCGGAGTTGCTGGTGGAGGGTGGATTGCTCGGTGCCATCAGTTCCAGCATCGATGATGTGCAGAACAAGCTCGACCTCAATCAGAACCTCGTTGATGCCTGGCGTTTACGCGCGGATCGCGCGGCGGATGAAGTCGGCCGGTTGGTTGACCAGACGTCGGAGCGTTCGCCGTGGAGCGTGGCCGGCGACTTCCTGCTGCTGTCCAGTGTGTGGATTGGCGCCTTCGCGCTGTTGACGTTGCTGGGGCGCTTTATCGTGCGGCGCTTGAACCGGCGCCCGTTCGTCGAACGCCGCGGGCGCCTGCAAGGCGTACTGGGTTATGTGGTGCCCTACACGATCCCGGCGCTGATCTGCCTGCCGCTGACGCTCTATGTCAGTCACTTCCTGCCCACGTCCATAGGCCGCGCCCTGGCGCTGTGCTTTGCCTATGCGACCAGCAGCGGCATCTTCTCCACGTCGATGCTGCTGTGCGTGATTGTGATGTTCAACGTCGGCCATAAGCGGCCGGCGGTGCAGATCATTCGCGACTACTGCCCCAAGCCGCTGTTTCTGATCGGCTTCCTCGCCGCCCTCAGCGACGCCCTGACCAGTCCACAGATCGCCCGCCAGCTCGGCGGCAATATCACCAGCAGTATCGCGGTGTTTACCGGCCTGTTCGCGGCGGTGATCTTTGGCGTGCTGGTGGTGCGCCTGCGCCGCCCGGTGGCCCACCTGATCCGTAATCGACCGCTGGCCCAGCGCCTGAAACACCCGGCGTTGCAGCAGTCGCTGCGGGTATTTTCCGGCCTTTGGTACTGGCCCATCCTGTTGATGGTGCTGGTCTCGGCGATCAACCTGATCGGCGCCGGCGACGACAACCAGAAAGCCCTGCGCTGCGCGCTGTTCACCACGATTCTGTTGATCGGCACGGTATTCCTGAGCACGGTGCTGCAACACCTGTTCAAGTCCCGCAGCCAAGTGGCGATCCAGCGCAGCAGTGCCTACAAGGAGCGTTTTCTCAGCCTCTTGCACGCGATCCTGCGTATCGTCATGGCCATCGCCTTTATCGAAATCCTCGGGCGCATCTGGGGCGTATCGCTGTTCGAATTTGCCCAGCGCAACTCGGTAGGCCGTGCGATCAGCGACTCCCTCAGCAGCATCGGCCTGATCCTGTTGATGACCTGGTTGTTCTGGGTCGTACTCGACACGGCGATCCAGGAAGCGCTGAAACCGCCGGTGAACAAACGCTCCAATCGCCAGCCCAGCACAAGGGTGAAGACCATCCTGCCGCTGCTGCGCAATGCGATCAAAATCATCCTGGTGGTGATCTGCGCAATCACCACCATGGCCAACCTCGGCATCAACGTCGCGCCGTTGCTGGCGGGGGCCGGTGTGGTCGGCCTGGCGATTGGTTTCGGATCCCAGCAATTGGTGCAGGACGTGATCACCGGCCTGTTCATCATCATCGAAGACACCTTGTCCATCGGCGACTGGGTGGTGCTTGATTCCGGCCACGCCGGCACCGTCGAAGGCCTGACCATCCGCACCCTGCGCCTGCGCGATGGCAAGGGGTTCGTGCATTCGGTGCCGTTCGGGCAGATCAAGGCGGTCACCAACCAGTCGCGGCAATTTGCCTATGCGTTCTTCTCGGTGCAGTTCACCTACGACACCGATGTGGACAAGGCCGTGGAGCTGATCCGCGAGGCCGGGCAGTCGATCCGCGACGATGTGTTCCTCAAGTACAACCTGCAAGGGCCGCTGGAGGTGTTTGGCGTCGACAAGATGGACCTCAATGGCGTGGTGCTCACGGCGCAGTTTCGTACTGTGTCGGGTGGGCAATACGCGGTGAGCCGTGCGTTCAACCAGCGTTTGAAAAAGCTTGTGGATAACTGTGATGCGGTGCACTTCGCGCAGACTTATCCACAGCAGGTTTTGTTGCCCAAGCGTACATCCCAGGTGGATGAGCCGGATGAAGAGGTGCCGGCGTCGGTGGTGTTGACGGAGCAGCCCAGGCCTCAATGAGGCCCTCAACTTCAATGCCTGATCAACTTCTCCTGCACCGCCTGCTGATCCACCTCCAGCAACACCTGCTGCTTGCCGGCGACCATCACCGCCGCCGGCAACCCATCCCGATACACAACCCGATTCCCACTCACCGCCGGCACCTTGCTGCCCGGTAACAATGTGCCCACCAGGTTCAGCGGGTCAGCCCCGCACACGGCGATCAAACTCCCGTCATGGGGGCGGCGCCGCACCTCGCGCAGCAACGGGATCGCCTCCGGCAACGCAAACTGCTCACCCGCCAGCCCGCTGACAAACCGCCCACCGCGAATCTCACCCCGGGCTTCCAGCCGATGGAATGTGCGCAGCAGTTCGCGCCAACTCGGCAACCAATCCGCCTCGCGCTCCAGCAAGCGCCAGAACACCACGCCATAACGGCGCAGCAAGGTCATCGCCACATGTTCCAGGGTCTCGGCCGAGTGCGGGCCGGCAGCGGTCGAGGGGCGGCGAATCAGTGCCCAGCGCCCGGCATCGTCCATGCCGCCGATAAACGCCCCACGCCCGCGCCGACTGCTGCGCGCCTGGCGCTTGCTGGCCGGGGTGGTCAGTGCGCGCAACCCGGCAAAACTGTCGGCATTCACCAGGCCGGCGCCGACCAGTTCCTGCAAGGCGGTTTCCAGTTCGCTGCGCAGCAGATGGGCTTCGTGCACCAGCTCATCGAAAAACAGCGCGCCGTGTTCGCGCAAGGCCAGGTGGACTTTCTGCGCCTTGGGCGACAGCGTCGTGCTGTCGGTGGGTTCGGTGAGCCCGCTCCACAATGCCACCTGGCTGCGCGGCAACAGCACCACCGGCGTGCTGCGCAGGGCGATGGCGCCGGACTTGTTGCTCAAGCGCGTCCACACCAGCTTGCCGCTGCGGCACAGCTCGTCGAGCCAGGTCGATGAGTAATCCTTGAGCCGTGCACTGAGCAGGTCACTGTCCCAGGCCGACGTGGCGGCGGCGTAGCCTTCGAACTGGCCGACAATCTGCGGCAGCATCGCGCTGCCCTGGCCCCGCGTGCTGTCGGATAGGTGCTGCCAATCGAACAGGAAGCGCATGAAATCCTGCAGCGCCACCGGCTCGATTTCCCGGCGCAGGCGCTTGACCGTGTAGCGATGAATGCGGGCGAGCAGATGCCGTTCGCACCATTGTTCCTCGAGTGCGCCGGGGCTGAAGCGACCGCGCAGCACGTAGCCTTCCTGCTCCAGGCGGGCCAGCGCCTGGGTAACGTCGGCCAGCGGCAGGGCCAGTGGCGCGGCGATCTCGATAATGCTCTGCGGGCCGAAGCCACCGAGGCGTGCACGCAGCACCTCGACGAGTGCGTCGTCAAAGGTCCAGGGCTCATCGAAGCCGGGGAGCAACGGCAAGTTGTTAGGGTAGATCGCCTGCAAACACCCCAGGCGCTCCACCGCGACCCACAGGCCATTGGACAATTGAAAGGCGCGGCCAGCCTTGGCCAAGGCGTTCAGCCACTCGGCCCATGGCGCCGTGACTTCGTGACTGGTGATGCACGCCAGGCTCATCAGTGCCTCATGCATTTCATCCACGCCATGGGGCGCCGGCCAGGCCTCTTCGCGCACGCCGGCGATGGCGTCCGCATCCAGTGCGCCGAGGTCGTCGGTGCTCTGCGGGTCGCTCCAACGGCGGTTGAGCACGGCCTGGGTGCGGCGTTCTTCCAGCGGTGCATCGTCGAGAAAGGTGTAGGGGCGCGCGCTGAGGATTTCGGCGGCCATGGGCGAGGGCGCCGGCAGGTCGCGGCTGATCAAGCGCACTTCGCCGCGCTCCATGCGCCGCAGCAAGGCAAGCCAGGCGTCGCTGTCCATGGCTTCGTGCAGGCAGTCATCGAGGGTTTGTTCCACCAGCGGGTGCTCGGGCACTTCGCGTTCGCCGGCGAGGTTTTCCAGGCAGGCGATCTGGTCGGGGAACACACTGGCGATCAGGTCTTCGCTCTTCATACGCTGCAGCTGCGGCGCCACTTTGCGTCCGCCGGTAAAGCGCGGCAGCGCCAGGGCCACGCCGGCGTTCCAGCGCCAGCGCACGCCGAACAGCGGCGCATCCAGCACCGCCTGGATCAGCAGGTGTTCAGCACTGTGGCTGTTGAGGTAACGCCACACCTCATCCAGCTCGAAACTGTGGCTGGTGGATAGCGACAGCACGATCGCATTTTCGCTGGCTGCCGCCTGCAATTCGAAATTGAAGGTGCGGCAAAAACGCTTGCGCAAGGCCAGGCCCCAGGCCCGGTTGATGCGGCTGCCGAACGGCGTGTGGATGATCAACTGGGTGCCGCCGGATTCGTCGAAAAACCGCTCCATGATCAACGTGTCCCGGGACGGCAACGCGCCGAGGGCCAGGCGCGCGCGGGCCAGGTAGTCGAGGATCTGTTCGGCGCTGGCGCGGTTCAGGCCAAGGGTGCCGGTGAGCCACTCTTGCGCCGGTTGCAGGTCGCCGGGGCTGGCGCTGAGCAGGGTGTCGAGTTGCCCCTGCAAACGCGCGACCGCGGCGGATAACTCATTGCTGCGCCCTGGCGCTTCGCCGAGCCAGAACGGAATGGTCGGCGGCTGGCCATGGGCGTCTTCGACCCGCACTTTGCCGGCTTCGACTCGCAAGATCCTGTAGGACGTATTACCGAGCTGGAAGATATCCCCGGCGATGCTTTCCACCGCGAAGTCTTCGTTGACGCTGCCGATGTTCAGGCTCTGGGGTTCGAGCAACACACTGTAGTCGGCGTTGTCGGGGATGGTGCCGCCGCTGGTCACGGCGGTCAGCCTGGCGCCACGGCGACCGCGCAGGGTGCGGGTCAGGGCATCGCGGTGCAGGTACGCGCTGCGGATACCCTGGCGCCCGTTGTAGCCGTCGGCGAGCATCTGCAACAGCGCCTGGTAGTGGCGTTCATCCAGGGTGGCGTAGGGCGCGGCGCGGTGGATCAGGTCGAGCAGGGCCTGCTCCGGCCACTCCTGGGCACTGACCTCGGCGATGATCTGCTGGGCCAGCACGTCCAGGGGCGCCACCGGGATCTGCACGGTGTCCAGTTCTCCCCGCCGCACACAATCGAGCAGGGCGGCGCATTCGATCAGATCGTCGCGGGTGGTGGCGAACAGGCGCCCCTTGGGCGTGCCGCCGACCTGGTGCCCGGAGCGGCCCACCCGTTGCAGAAAGCCGTTGATGGAGCCCGGCGAACCGATCTGGCACACCAAATCGACATCGCCGATATCAATCCCCAGCTCCAGGGACGCGGTGGCGATCAGCACTTGCAACTCGCCGGCCTTGAGCCGTTGCTCGGCATCCAGGCGCATTTCCTTGGCCAGGCTGCCGTGGTGGGCGGCCACGGCGCTCTTGCCCAGGCGCTCGCTCAGGTGCCGAGCCAGGCGTTCGGCCAGGCGCCGGGTGTTGACGAAGATCAGCGTGGTGCGGTGCTCACGGGCAAGGGCGGCGAGGCGGTCGTAGACCAGCTCCCAGACATCGTTGGCCATCACCGCCGACAGCGGCACCGGCGGAACTTCGATATCCAGGTCGCGGGGGCGGGCATGGCCGATGTCGACGATGTCGCACGTTCGCTCAGTGCCCACCAGAAAGCGCGACACGGCTTCAATGGGTTTTTGCGTGGCCGACAGACCGATGCGGGTCAGCGGCTCGGCGCACAAGCCTTGCAGGCGCTCCAGGCTCAGGGCCAGGTGGCTGCCGCGTTTGCTGGCGGCGATGGCGTGGATTTCATCGACGATCACCGTGCGCGCGCTGGCCAGCATCTGCCGGCCGGAGTCCGAGCCCAGCAGCACGTAGAGCGATTCCGGTGTGGTCACGAGGATATGCGGCGGGCGCTTGCGCATCTGTGCGCGGTCTTTCTGCGGGGTATCGCCGGTGCGCACGGCGGTGCGGATCACCAGTGGCGGCAGGCCCAGGCGCTGCAAATGCTCGGTGATCCCGGCCAGCGGGGTTTGCAGGTTGATCTGGATATCGTTGGACAGCGCCTTGAGCGGCGACACATACACCACCAGCGTCTCGTCCGGCAGTTGCCCGCCGTTGGCCAGGCCCTGGTGAACCAGGTCATCGAGCACCGCGAGGAACGCCGTCAGCGTCTTGCCGGAGCCGGTGGGCGCTGCGATCAGCGTCGAGCGGCGCTGGCGGATCAGCGGCCACGCCTGGGCCTGGGCGCTGGTCACCGAAGGGAAGGTGTGGCGGAACCAGGTGCTGACGGCGGGGTGGAAGCCGTTCAATACCGTGTCGGTTGATTCAGGAAGGTTCATGCCTAAGTTATGCGGCCCGCTCCAACAAGTTGCAACCCCGCACTTTATCCGTGACGGTTGCGCTACAAACCCGCAAAATGCAACGATTCTGGAATAAACCTACGGCACGCCTCACGGGCTTGCCGACCATAACCATCGTTCCAAACAGACCGGGCCTGCTCAATCTATGCGAATGCGCCTTATGTTACTGGGCGGCGGGAATGCCCTCGGGCAGGCGCTGATTCGCCTCGGTGCAGAGGAAGACATTGGTTTCCTCGCACCCAAACCGCCCCAAGACGGCTGGGATGCCGCAAGCCTCACCCAATTGCTCGACGACACCCGTCCCGATGCGTTGATCAACCTCGCCTACTATTTCGACTGGTTCCAGGCCGAAGCCGTCAGCGAAACCCGCCTGGCCGCCCAGGAGTTCGCCATCGAGCGCCTGGCCGAACTGTGCCAGCACCACAACATTACCCTGCTACAACCGTCCAGCTACCGCGTGTTCGATGGCTCCCGCGCCACCGCCTACAGCGAAAAGGACGAGCCGGTGCCCCTGGGCCTGCGGGGCCAGGCGTTATGGCGGATCGAACAGAGCGTGCGTGCGACGTGTCCGCAACATGTGCTGTTGCGTTTTGGCTGGCTGCTGGATGACAGCGTCGACGGCACCCTCGGGCGCTTTCTGGCGCGTGCGGAAAAACCGGATGAATTGTTGATGGCGGACGACCGCCGCGGCAACCCGACGCCGGTGGACGATGCCGCGCGGGTGATCATCTCGGTGCTCAAGCAACTCGATTGCGCGGCGCCGCTGTGGGGCACTTACCACTACGCCGGGCATGAGGCGACCACGCCGCTGGCGCTGGGCCAGGCGATCCTCACCGAAGCGCGCAGCTACCATGCGCTGGCCATTGAAGCGCCCACCGCCCAGGCCCACGCGGCACGGCCGGATGCGGCAGACGAACCGCAGCATGCGGTGCTGGCCTGCAAGAAAATCCTCCACACCTTCGGCATCAAGCCGCGGGCGTGGCGAGCGGGGTTACCGGCGTTGCTGGACCGGTTCTACCGCCATAGCTGACACGACACAAAGCAAAATGTGGGAGGGGGGTTGCTGTGGTGATGGGGACTTGTCCCTCACCACAGCAACCCCCCTCCCACATTGGTTATGCAGTGTTGCTTAGAACTTGTAGCCGATACCCACCATGTAAACCATCGGGTCCACGTCCACATTGACCTTGGCCCGGGTGCCAGGCGCCACGGCGTTGTTTTCCACAGTGGCCTTGGTGCTGATGTCGATGTAGCGGGCCTGGGCGTTGATCATCCACTTGTCGTTGATCATGTAGTCCGCGCCGATCTGCGCAGCCCAACCCCAGGAGTTCTCGGCCTTGAAGTTGCTGAAGCCGGCTTCGGAGGCGCGGCTGCCGACGTGTTCGTCGTAGATCCAGGTGTAGTTGATACCGGCGCCTACATACGGCTGGAACGGGGATTTATTGTCCAGCGGGTAGTACACGACGCTCAGGGTCGGCGGCAGGTGTTTCAGCGTACCGAGCTTGCCGTTGGCGGCGCCGAGGGCGGTGCCCTTGATCTTCACGTCATGCTCGAACGGCGTGGCCGCCAGCAGTTCGATACCGACATGGCTGGTGAGCATGTAGGCGAAGTTCAAGCCCAGCTGGGTGTCGCTGCTCATGGTCGCCTTGCCGCCCAGGTTGGCGCCGGCCAGTGGGCCCTGGTCAACTTTGACGGTGCTGCTGTCTGCCTTCGGGTTCACGGTGATTGCACCGGCACGAATCAGAATGTCGCCCGCTTCGTGAGCGTGGACGGCAGGGGCGGCGAGTGCGAGGGCGAAGAGGGACGCGCCGAGCAGAGACTTGTTCATGGGAGCTCCAGAGGACGTTTAGAAGTTGTACGTCCAATGGTAAAGATCGTTCCGTCCGGTCTTTTGACTCAGCTCAATGAAAGGGCGATCAGCGTTATTCCGGCAGTTCGTAGATATAAATTTTCTCGGCATCCATCTGGTAGCCGGCGTCGGCCAGTTCACTGGTGGACGGTTTGACCTGCATCGCCCCCTCGATCCAGTACGGCTGGTAGAGCTCATCGAGCTTCACGCCGAGTTCGCTTTTCACGTGCACGATCTGATTCGATGGCGGCGGCGGCACATGGATGCACGCGCCGAAGTACGGCACCAGCAGGAACTCGGTGGTGCGCCCTTCTTCACTGACTTCCAGCGGCACGATATACCCGGGCAGGCGGATGTGCTGGCCATCGAGACTCTGCACCACCGGCGCATTGGGCAGATCCTGCTTGGCTGCTGGCGCCGCTTCGACGGACAAGGCATCGGCCATGTTCGACAGGTCGTGCAGCGGTTTCATGTTGGGGATTTCCGGCGGCGCGTCCGGCGGGATCATCTCCTGCCAGGACAAATCCCTGGGCTGGTCCTCCGCCCAGGCCGGCACGGCCACCAGCAGCAATAACGCAAACAGAGCGCGACGCATCGAAGCCTTCCTCATAAACGTATGGACAGCCCATCGGCCAGGGATTGTCGGTAGGCGCGCCAGGCGGGCACGCTGCCCATCAATAGCGCTGCCGCCAGGATACCGGCGAGCAGGGTCCATTCATATTCGCTGGGCCACGACATCGGCAGGTCGAGGCCGTAATTGGCCTGCAAATACCCGCGCGATGCGGCGATGCACACATACAGCAAGCCCACGCCTGCGATCACCCCGGACAGGGCCAGGGCGAAGGCTTCGAAAATCAGCAAGGTTGCGATATGCCACGGCCGCGCGCCCACCGAGCGCAGGATCGCCATTTCGCGGCGGCGTTCGTTGAGGCTGGTGAGGATCGCGGTGAGCATGCCGATCAAACCGGTCAGCACCACGAACAGCGAGATCACGAACAAGGCTTTTTCGGCGGTGCCCATCATGCTCCACAGCTCTTGCAGCGCCACGCCGGGCAGGATCGCCAGCATCGGTTCGCCACGGAATTCGTTGATCTCCCGCTGCAGGGCGAAGGTGGAAATCTTGTTGTTCAGGCCGAGCATAAAGGCCGTGATGGCTTGCGGGGTGAGGTCCATGTTGCGCGCCTGGTCGGCACTGATGCGGCCTTTGCCCTGGGCCGGTACGCCGTTGTGCCAGTCGATATGGATCGCCTCCATGCCGCCGAGGCTGATATGCAGCGTGCGGTCCACCGGCGTGCCGGTGCGCTTGAGAATACCGACCACGGTGAACGGTTTGTCATCGTGTTTTACCAGGCTGACCACCGCCACGCCGTGGGCCAGCACCAGCTTGTCGCCGAGCTTGTAGTGCAGGGCATCGGCGACTTCGGCGCCGAGCACCACTTCGAACGGGTCGGTGGCGAAGGCGCGGCCGCTGGCCAGTTCCAGGTTCTGTTTGCGCCCGTACTGGTAGTGCTCGAAGTACGACTCGTTGGTGCCCATCACCCGGTAACCGCGATGGGAGTCGCCGAGGGAAATCGGGATGGCCCATTTCACCTGGGGGTTGGCGGCGAAGTGCTCGTAGCTGTCCCACCGAATGTTGTTGGTGGCGTTGCCGATGCGGAACACCGAGTACAGCAGCAGGTTGACCGAACCGGAGCGCGCGCCGACGATCAGGTCGGTGCCGCTGATGGTGCTGGCGAAACTGTTGCGGGCCTCAACGCGCACGCGTTCCACCGCCAGCAGCAGGCACACCGACAAGGCGATGGCGAAGGCGGTGAGGATCGCGGTAAAGCGGCGGTTAGCCAGGCTGGCCATGGCTAGACGAAACAGATACATCTCAAACCTCTGCGGGCGTGGCGGCGCGATTGAGTTCGGCCAGCGACAGGTTGCGGTCGAACAGCGGCGCCAGGCTCTGGTCATGGCTGACAAACAACAGGCTGGCGCCGGCTTCGCGGCATTCGGCGAACAGCAGTCGAATGAAGGCTTCGCGGGCGTCGTAGTCCAGGGCGGAAGTGGGCTCGTCGGCGATCACCAACTCCGGTTGGCCGATCAGTGCACGGGCGGCGGCCACCCGTTGCTGTTGGCCGATGGACAACGAGTCGGCACGGCGCTCCAGCAGGTCTTTGTCCTTCAAACCCAGGTGCGCCAGCAAGGTCGCGGCGGCCTGGTCGACGCTGCCGTGGCGTTGGATCGCCCGTTGCGCGCGCAGCTTGGAAAAGTGACAGGGCAGCTCGACGTTCTCGCGCACCGACAGGAACGGCAGCAGGTTGAACTGCTGGAAGATATAGCCGGTGTGGTCAACGCGAAAGCGGTCCCGGGCGCCGGCCGAGAGTTCGGTCAACTCCTGGCCGAGCAGGCGGATGCTGCCCTGGCTGGGCTTCTGCACACCGCCGAGCAGGCCGAGCAAGGTGGTTTTGCCACTGCCGCTCGGCCCCTTGAGAAACAGGGTTTCCCCCGCTTCCAGGCGGAACGCGGGGATGTCCAGCAACTGTGGGTGACCGGGCCAGTTGAAGCCCAGGTCAGACAGTTCGATCAATGGGTGGGTCATGGGCACTCAGAACTTCAGGGTGGCTGCGGTGGCGGTCGCTTCAACACCTTGCTGGCCGCTCGGGCCGATCAGTTGTACCTGAATTTTCTGGGTGGCGGGGAAGGTCTTGAACACCTGGGTCAGGTCCAGGTTGCCCAGGGCGGTCGGCGTGGCACAGGTGAATTGGTAGTGGGCGTGGATTTCACTGTGATCGTGATGATGCTCGTGGGCGCCGTCTTTGGCGTCGTGGTCATCATCGTCGTCGTGGTCGGCTTCCGGTTTGTCGCCGAACAGCGGGCTGTTGAGTTCCTGGGAGCTGATCACGCAACCGGCGGCCTTGGGCAGGTTGAACAGCGCCAGTGGGTTCTCCAGTTGTTTGCGTGCAGCGGCGACCTTGGCTTTGTCGGCTGCGCTGGTGGCGAGGTGTTCGAAGCCCACCAGGTTCATCGCCGGGCTGTCCAGTTCAAGCTCCAGGGCCTGGCCGTCGAGTACCGCGTTAAGGCGGCCGACGCCATGTTCGTGGGCGCCGAGGCTGCCGTGTTCGTGATCGTGGTCATGCTCGTCGGCAGCTTGAGCGATGGCGAGTGGCAACAGGGCAAACGGCAAAGCAAGCAACAGACGGCGCATGGGAAAGCTCCAGAGATGAAAGTTTTGTTATGTGATCTTATAACAATAGTGCCGAGAGTTTGCCCGCCCGCTTGGCGTTGCGCAAGCCGCATGGGAGCATGCTCGTCAGAAAAAATGCAGGAGTAAGGACGATGTTGCGAATTCGTGGAACCATCGGCGACCTGCCGGTGGACTTGACCCTGGAGCTGGACGACGGCGATTGGGCACGACTCGGCGCGCAGTTGCAGGCGACGCCAGTGGCAAGCGCGACCGCCGTGCCGGCAGCGCCGGTCAAGCCGAACGATGATCTGTGGCAGAACGCCCAGGACCTGTTGCGCAACGCCGGGCAACTCAGTGGCCTGGAACTGCTTGATCGACTGGAAGGTTTGGCGGGGGATGCCGCGGCGGGCAAGCGCCTGTTGGTGCGCCTGCGCCATAGCGCCAAGGTCAAGGTGGCCAGCGGCGGGGATACGCCGCTGTACAGTTGGATCGGCGATTAGTACAGCGCGGCGAACAACTTGCGGCGGTACACGGTCACCAGCGGGTGATCATTGCCCAACAGTTCGAATACCTGCAGCAAGGTCTTGTGCGGCAGGCCTTCGCTGTAGCTGCGGTTGCGGATAAACAGCTTGAGCAAGCCTTCCAGCGCCGCGTCGTACTGCTGGCGCGCCAGTTGCTGAATCGCCAGTTGATAGGCGGCTTCGTCATCCTGCGGGTTTTGCGCCAGGCGGCTTTTCAGCTCGGCGGCGTCCGGCAGGTCGGCGGCCTGGCGCAGGAAGGTGATTTGCGCCTTGGCGCCGGCGAGCGCTGCTTTGTGGTCATCGCTCTTCACCGCATCGAGCACGGTTTGGGCTTCACCCAACTCACCGCGTTCGGCCAGGCAACGGGCGTACAGAATCAACGCGGCGGCGTTGGTGTTGTCTTCACCCAGCAGCGCCACCAGCACGGCCTCGGCGTCGCTGATGCGGCCATCGGCAAACAGCGCCTGGGCCTGCTCCAGCGGGTCAGCCGCCGCCGGTGGTGGCATCTTCACGTGAGGCTCCAGCAGCGCCCGCACCGCCGACTCCGGCTGCGCCCCGGCAAACCCATCCACCGGCTGGCCATCTTTGAACAGCACCACCGTCGGCAGGCTTTGAATGCCAAAGCGCGCGACGATGTCCTGCTCCGCCTCGCAATCGACCTTGGCCAGCAGCAGCTCACCCTGATAACTCTGGGCAATCTGCGCCAGCATCGGCATTAACGCCTTGCACGGCGCGCACCATTCGGCCCAGAAATCCACGAGCACGGGTTTTTCGAAGGAGTTCTGGATCACGGCCTGGTCGAAATTGGCGCTGGTGACGTCGAAGATGTACGGCGTGGGTTCACTCATGGGGCGTCTCGAATAAAGCGGGAATGGGGCAACTATAAGGGCTGGCGCCGCGAATGGTACAGGCTCACCTTGCGAAACTCCCAAGGCTCGGCCAGGTCCGGCAACGTCAGTGCATCGAGTATCTCCAGCCGTTGATAAGCCGGGTGCTGGAAGTCCCGCACGCGCGAGTCCGCCACCAGCGCTTCGCGGCCTCGGCTGAGGAAGTGGTCGAGCAACGGCAGGTTGGCGCGGTCGTAGAGCACGTCGGCGACCAGGATCAGGTCGAAGCGATCGGCTTCGGCGAAAAAGTCCGCCGAGTAACTCAGTTCCACACCGTTGAGTTCGGCATTCGCCCGGCAGGACGCTAACGCCAGCGGGTCCAGGTCGCAGGCCACCACTTCCAGCGCGCCGGCTTTGACCGCGGCAATCCCGGCCACACCGGAGCCCGCGCCGAAATCCAGCACGCGCTTGCCTTTCACCCATTGCGGGTTCGCCGCCAGATACCGCGCCAGCGCCAAGCCGCTGGCCCAGCAAAAACTCCAGTAGGGCGGTTCATGCAGGATGCGCCGGGTTTCCTCGGGGCTGAAGGCGCGGTCCATGTTGTCCGCATCCAGCAGCCACAATGAAAGCGCAGTACCCGGCAGCGGGCAGGGCACCAGTTGGGCGTCGCCGATCAGCACGCTCAGGGCGCGCTGCAAGTCCAGCGGCGGCGTCATGGTGCCTTGACGAGTTCCAGGGGGCCGGTGGTCTGGGTGATCGCCTGGGTGATGCGTACGGCCGGCAGGTGCAGGATCAACTGGCCGGATTGGCTGGCACGGCCACGCAACTCAACCCGCGCACCGGCTGGGAACGCCTCGGGGTTGTAGCGCAGGCGGAAGGCCAGGGGCTTGCCGTTGCCGGTCAAGACGCTGCTCGCCAACAGTTGTTGCGGGCGCGAACGGTCATCGATCACCAGCAGCGCCATCTCGACTTCGGCGCCGGCCGGTACGTTGGTGAGGCTGCCGCTGATTTCGCGTTGATAGGCGGGCAGGGGACCGAGGTCTTCAATGCCGGGGACTTTTTTCTCTTGTGCGGGCGTCGGTTGAGGGGCGGCCGGCTTGGGGGCTTCGCTGCTGCAGGCGACCAGGACACTGAACACGGTGAGCAAAACAAGTGGTCGTAACTGCATGTACGGCTCCAGAAAAGGACAAAATCCGTGGCTTGAAATATAAGAAACATATAGGCCTGCCTATATACCGTAAAGGCTATGGCTTGTCTTGCCACAGGGATGCGCTACCATGGCCCTCCCTTTTTTTGTTGCCTGCCACCATGCACTGTCCCTTCTGCGGTGCCAACGACACCAAGGTCATTGACTCGCGTCTGGTCGCCGAGGGCGATCAAGTGCGTCGCCGGCGCGAATGCCTGGCCTCTGGCTGCGGTGAACGTTTCACCACCTTCGAAACCGCCGAACTGGTATTGCCGCGCCTGATCAAGTCCGACGGCAGCCGCCAGCCTTTCGACGAAGAAAAACTGCGCGCCGGTATGCAGCGCGCCCTGGAAAAACGCCCGGTGAGTGTCGAGCGGCTGGAGGCGGCGCTGGCGCATATCAAGCACAAGCTGCGCGCCACCGGCGAACGCGAGGTCAAGAGCCTGGTGGTGGGAGAGCTGGTGATGGGCGAGCTGCAAAAGCTCGACGAAGTCGCCTATATCCGTTTCGCTTCGGTGTATCGACGCTTCCAGGACCTCAACGAGTTCCGCGAAGAGATCGACCGCCTGGCCCGTGAGCCGGTCAAAGAATGAACCCACTTTCTGCTGAACAGGCTGTGCTGGACGCCCATTACATGGCCCGCGCCCTCGAACTGGCGCGCAACGGCCTGTACACCACCCACCCCAACCCGCGTGTGGGCTGCGTGATTGTCCGCGCTGGGCAGATTGTCGGCGAAGGCTGGCATGTGCGCACCGGCGAGCCCCATGCGGAAGTGCATGCCTTGCGGGCTGCCGGTGACAAGGCGCGCGGCGCCACGGCGTACGTAACCCTCGAGCCCTGCAGCCACTACGGCCACACCCCGCCGTGCGCCGATGCGCTGGTGAGTGCCGGGCTGGCGCGGGTGGTCGCAGCGATGCAGGACCCCAACCCGGAAGTCGCCGGGCGCGGCATGCAGCGCCTGGCCCAGGCCGGAATCGAGGTGCGCAGCGGCGTGCTGGAAGGTGAAGCCAGGGCCCTGAATAAGGGCTTCCTCAAGCGTATGGAGCATGGCCTGCCGTTTGTGCGGGTCAAGCTGGCGATGAGTTTGGATGGCCGCACTGCCATGGCCAGCGGCGAAAGCCAATGGATCACCGGCCCCGCCGCCCGCGCCGCCGTGCAGCGCCTGCGCGCCGAAGCCAGCGTGGTGCTGACCGGTGCCGACACCGTATTGGCCGACGGCGCACGCCTGACCGTCCGCGCCGCCGAACTCGGCCTGGACGACGCCACCACGGCCCTGGCCATGTCGCGCCCGCCGCTGCGTGTGCTGATCGACGGCCGTTTGCGCGTGCCGCTCAACGCGCCGTTCTTCAAGGCCGGCCCGGCGCTGGTCATCACCTGCGTCACCGCGGAAAACCAGTTCCCCCGTGGCCCCGAGTGCCTGGTGGTGCCGGGCGTGGACGGCCAGGTCGACCTGCGCTCGGCGCTGGTGGCGCTGGCCGCCCGTGGTGTCAACGACGTCTTGGTGGAAGCCGGCCCAAGCCTGGCGGGCGCGTTTGCCCAGCAGGGCCTGGTGGACGAATACGTGATTTTCGTCGCCGGCAAGTTCCTCGGCTCCGCTGCCCGGCCTTTGCTGGACTGGCCACTTGAGAAGCTGGCCGACGCGCCCCAACTCAAGATCACTGAAATGCGCGCTGTAGGCGACGACTGGCGAGTCACTGCCATCCCTGTGCCAGCAGCGAGCGTATAATTCTGACCGGGCGCTCAAGTGCCCGCACCGTTTTCCAGGAGTAAGGCCATGTTCACCGGCATTATCGAATCCATCGGCAGCATCCGCGCCATGACCCCCAAGGGCGGCGACGTGCGCCTGCTGGTTGAAACCGGCAAGCTCGACCTCGGCGACGTCAAGCTGGGGGACAGCATCGCCGTCAGCGGCGTGTGCCTGACCGTCGTCGAACTGCCGGGCAATGGCTTTGCCGCCGACGTCAGCCGGGAAACCCTGGACTGCACCGCGATGAACGACCTCAAGGCCGGCAGCCCGGTCAACCTGGAAAAAGCCCTGACCCCGACCACTCGCCTGGGCGGCCACCTGGTCAGTGGCCACGTCGACGGCGTCGGCGAAGTGGTGGCCCGCAGCGAAAATGCGCGCGCCGTGGAATTCCGCATCCGCGCGCCCAAGGAGCTGGCCAAGTACATTGCCCACAAAGGCTCGATCACCGTCGACGGCACCAGCCTGACCGTGAACGCCGTGAATGGCGCCGAATTCGAACTGACCATCATTCCCCACACCCTGAGCGAGACCATCATGGCGTCGTACCAGCCTGGTCGCCGGGTGAACCTGGAGGTCGACTTGCTTGCCCGTTACCTGGAGCGCCTGCTGTTGGGCGATAAGGCCGCAGAGCCTGCCGCCGGTAACATCACCGAAAGTTTTCTGGCCGCTAACGGCTACCTGAAATCCTGACCAAGGGGGTGCCCTGTGGCGCTCAATAGCATCGAAGAACTGGTTGAAGACATCCGCCAAGGCAAGATGGTCATCCTGATGGATGACGAAGACCGCGAAAACGAAGGCGATATCATCATGGCCGCCGAGGCCTGCAAGCCTGAGCACATCAACTTCATGGCCAAGCACGCCCGTGGCTTGATCTGCATGCCCATGAGCCGCGAGCGCTGCGAGCTGCTCAAGCTGCCGTTGATGGCGCCGCGCAATGGTTCAGGGTTTGGTACCAAGTTCACCGTATCGATTGAAGCGACCACCGGCGTCACCACCGGCATTTCCGCCGCCGACCGTGCCCGCACCGTGCAAGCCGCTGCCGCCAAGGACGCCAAGGCCGAAGACATCGTCAGCCCCGGCCACATCTTCCCGTTGATGGCTCAACCGGGCGGCACCCTCGCTCGCGCCGGCCACACCGAAGCCGCCTGCGACCTGGCGCGCATGGCCGGTTTCGAGCCCTGCGGCGTGATCTGCGAAGTGATGAACGACGACGGCACCATGGCCCGCCGCGCCGAACTCGAAGCCTTTGCCGCCGAACACAACATCAAGGTCGGCACCATTGCCGACCTGATTCACTACCGGATGATCCACGAACGTACCGTTCAGCGGATTGCCGAGCAGCCACTGGACAGCGAACTGGGCCAATTCAATTTGGTGACCTACCGTGATTCGGTGGAAGGCGACGTGCACATGGCCCTGACCCTGGGCACCATCTGCGCCGACGAGCCGACCCTGGTGCGCGTGCACAACATGGACCCGCTGCGCGACCTGCTGATGGTCAAGCAACCGGGCCGCTGGAGCCTGCGCGCCGCCATGGCTGCGGTGTCCGAGGCCGGCAGCGGTGTGGTGCTGCTGCTGGGTAACCCGGTGGATGGCGACGTGCTGCTCGCGCATATTCGCGAAACCGCCGAGCAGACCCAGGTGAAAACGCCGACCACCTACAGCATCGTCGGTGCCGGTTCGCAGATCCTGCGTGACCTCGGTGTGCGCAAAATGCGCCTGATGAGCGCACCGATGAAATTTAATGCGATATCCGGATTCGATCTGGAAGTTGTAGAATACGTGCCCTCCGAATAAAGGCCGGCGCTTTTGCCCCTTGTTCGCGGTTAAATCATCACTGAGGGACGCACTTTTCGCGTCCCGGCTCTTTAAGAGATTTGTCGAATGACCCTGAAGACCATCGAAGGTACCTTCATCGCCCCCAAAGGCCGCTATGCCCTGGTGGTTGGCCGCTTCAACAGCTTCGTGGTTGAAAGCCTGGTAAGCGGTGCCGTGGATGCCCTGGTTCGCCACGGTGTGAGCGAGAGCGACATCACTATCATCCGCGCCCCTGGCGCCTTCGAAATTCCACTGGTTGCGCAAAAAGTTGCTCAGCAGGGTGAATACGCGGCGATCATCGCCCTGGGCGCGGTCATTCGTGGCGGTACTCCGCACTTCGAATACGTGGCCGGCGAATGCACCAAGGGCCTGGCCCAGGTGTCCATGGAGTTCGGCGTGCCAGTCGCTTTCGGCGTACTGACCGTGGATTCCATCGAGCAAGCCATCGAGCGTTCCGGCACCAAGGCCGGCAACAAAGGCGCTGAAGCTGCCCTGTCCGCCCTGGAAATGGTCAGCCTGCTGTCGCAGTTGGAGGCCAAGTGATTTCCGACGAGAGCGATTGCTTCAACCCACGCGACGAGCGTCCAGCGGACGCCGGCAAGCCGTCGAAAAGCGAAAAGCGCCGTGCTGCCCGCCAGCTCGCCACCCAGGCGCTGTACCAGCGTCACATGGCTGGCACCTCGCTGAACGAGATCGAAGCGCAGTTTCGCGTCGATAACGACTTCACGTTTGCCGACCAGAGCTACTTCCACGACATCCTGCACGGCGTTCCGGCCAACCTGGCCGAGATCGATGCGGCATTGACGCCGTGCCTGGACCTGACCCTCGAAGAGCTGGATCCGGTTGAACTGGCCGTACTGCGCCTGTCCACCTGGGAGCTGCTCAAGCGCGTCGACGTGCCGTACCGCGTGGTGATCAACGAAGGCATCGAACTGGCGAAAGTCTACGGTTCGACCGACGGTCACAAGTTCGTCAACGGCGTGCTCGACAAGCTGGCCCCGCGCCTGCGTGAAGCCGAAGTGAAGGCGTACAAGCGCTAACCTGCGCTTGAGTCCTGAATGGGCGAGTTCGAGCTGATCCACCAGTACTTCGCCGCCGCGCCGTGCGCACAGGGCGGCGAGGGCATTGCCCTGGGGATCGGCGACGACTGTGCCCTGCTGGCGCTCCCCGCCGGGGAGCAGCTGGCAATTTCCACCGATACCTTGGTGGCCGGCGTGCACTTTGCCGACCCCTGTGACCCGTTCCTGCTCGGCCAGCGCTCGCTGGCCGTGGCGGTCAGCGACCTGGCCGCCATGGGCGCCCACCCCCTCGCGTTTACCCTCGCACTCACTACGCCGACCGTCGATGCCGATTGGCTGCAACGCTATGCCCAGGGGTTGAACGCCATGGCGCAAAACTGTGGTGTGGGCCTGGTGGGCGGCGACACCACGCGCGGTCCGCTGAGCCTGACCCTGACCGTGTTTGGTCGTGTCCCGGCCGGTCAAGCGTTGACCCGCAGCGGCGCACAGCCGGGCGATCTCTTGTGTGTCGGCGGCGAGTTGGGTAATGCCGCCGGTGCCTTGCCGCTGGTATTGGGGCAGCGCAGCGCCGATGCTGCGATTGCCGACCCGCTGCTGGCCCATTACTGGTCGCCACAACCGCAGTTGGCCCTGGGCCTGGCTCTACGGGGCAAGGCCACATCGGCGATGGATATTTCTGACGGCCTTCTGGCCGATTGCGGGCATATCGCCAAGGCCTCGGCTGTCAGCCTGTTGATCGAGCGCCAGAAGCTGCCGCTGTCCAACGCGTTGCTGGCGTTTGTCGGTGATGACGAGGCGCGGGTCGCCGCATTGAGCGGCGGCGATGACTACGTGCTGGTGTTCACCCTGCCGCCCGTCGAGTTGGCGCCGTTGCTGGCTGACGGTTGGCCGGTGCATGTTATCGGCCAGGTCCAGGCGGGGCAGGGCGTAACGCTGCTTGACGCTCTCGGGCAAGACATCACCCCGGCCATCCGTGGCTATCAACATTTTTGTCCGGCACCCTGAATCGCGTGCTGCGCTACGCTCTATTACGTCGTTCCGGATGCTGGATTTGCAGGAGATCATCGCCATGGATGTACGCCGCTGGCTGCTGATGCTGCTGTGTGTCCTTCCGGCATGGGCCCAGGCGCAGGAGGTGCCGGTGGTGCCCGGCAAGGTCATGCTGGCCAGCGAGGCCTGGGACGACTACACCAATGCCGACGGCAGCGGCCTGGCCTGGGATGTGTTGCGGCACGTCTTCGAACCGGTCGGGATCACCCTGCAAACCCGCATTGAGCCCTATACCCGCTCGGTCGGCCTGGCCCAGCGCGGTGAAGTGGATGGCTGGGTCGGTTCCTACCGCGATGAAGTCAAGGGTGTGCTCTACCCGCACTGGAACTTCGATTCCGACCCCATCTACGCCCTTGGGCTGACGACCTCGCCGATACCGAGCGCCGCGACGCTGGGGGATTATCGCCTGGCCTGGGTACGGGGCTACAAGCACGAGGCGTATTTGCCCCATGTACGCCGTTTCAATCAGATCCAGCGGCGCGATGGCATCTTGCCGATGCTGCAACATGGTCGTGCCGACTTCTACATTGATGCGCTCACCGAAGCCCGATACGTTCTCAGTCAGGCGGACGCCCCGTCCCAGTTCCGGCTCACCCACATCATCGACCTGCCGCTCTACGTGGGGTTTGCCGATACCGAGCGTGGGCGGGCATTACGCACCGTGTTTGACCAGCGCATGGCGGTCCTGGTGAAAAGCGGCGAACTGAAGCCGATTTTCCTGCGCTGGAAACTGCCGTATCCGTTCTGACCTGCATAGAACCGGGACGAAGGCCAATCAAACCGATTGATCTTTATCAGCGATAATTCAGCTTAAGCGTCTGTAGGAACCTGCTGTTACAATGCCCGCCTCTGTGAAATCTGAAATCAGGAGCACACGGTGCCCGTCGTTTTCGTCGCTGCTTCCAAGCTGCCTACCCCTTTTGCCACGTTCACCATGAGCGGCTTTCTCGAAGAAGCCACCGGGCGCGAGCACGTTGTGCTCAGCCTCGGCGATATCGCCGATGGCGCACCGGTTCTCGGTCGCGTGCACTCCGAGTGCCTGACCGGCGATGCGCTGTTCAGCCAGCGCTGTGACTGCGGCTCGCAATTGGAAGCCGCGATGCGCGCCATCGCCCGTGAAGGCCGTGGTGTGCTGTTGTACTTGCGTCAGGAAGGCCGTGGCATTGGCCTGCTGAACAAGATTCGCGCCTACGAGCTGCAAGACGGCGGCGCCGATACCGTCGAGGCCAATGAGCGCCTGGGCTTCGCCGCCGACCAGCGTGACTACGCGATCTGCCTGCCGATGCTGGAACACCTGGGCGTGAAGTCCCTGCGCCTGATGACCAACAACCCGCGCAAGGTCAAGGCCTTGACCGAGATGGGCATCGCCGTGGCTGAGCGCGTACCGCTGCACACCGGGCATAACCCGCATAACAAACTCTACCTGGCGACCAAGGCCAGCAAGCTCGACCACATGATGGGCAATGAGCATCAAGGCGAGGTCGACCGCGCGTGACCCGTGGCCAGGTGAAACGGCGACTGTCCTTCAGCTGGTGGCAGTATCTGGCCCTGGCGCTGCTCCCGCTGTTCGTGATCAACCTGGTGTTTGGCCAGGCCGAGCCCTTGCTGCCAGTGCTGGCCATGCCGTTCTTTATCGCCGGCGTGGCGTCGATGTTCCTCAGCCTGCGCTACTTCAACGGCTATAAACACGCCCTGATCGCCACCTCCAAAGCCCTCGATACCGCTGAAGAACCGGCTGCCTGGATCACCCTGGCGGCGCGTCGGCGCACGGCCTTGATGGTGGCGGCCGTGCCGGCCTGGGTGGGCGCACTGGCGGTGTTCGTCGGCCTGGAAGCGGTGCCGCTTTTCCTGTTGGCGCTGTCGACGACGGTGTTGTTTTACCTCTACCGCATCCCGCGTCAGTTGGGATGATGCGCCGCTGGCTGGCGATGCTGCTGCTGGCATTCAGTGCCCAGGGCCTGGCGGTCGAACGTGTCGTCAGTCTGGCGCCTTCACTTTCTGAAATCGTGGCTGAGCTGGGTGCTGCCGACCTGCTGGTGGGCGTGCTCGATGGCGGTGAGCGGCCAGCGGCGCTGGCGAAGGTGCCGTCGGTTGGGCGTTATGGGCAGTTGGACATGGAGCGCCTGCTGAGCCTCAAGCCCGACCTGATCCTGCTCTGGCCCGGCAGCGTCGGCCCCGCCCAGCGCGAGCAGCTGCAGCGCCTGAATATCCCGGTGTACGTCGCCGAACCCCATAGCCTCGAACAACTCACCACCCAGGTCCAGGCCATCGCGGAGCAATTGGGCCGTGCCGACGCCGGCCGGCAATTGGCCGCGCACCTGCGCCAGCGCCTGGCGCAGTTGCGTCAGCGTTATCAGCGGGCCGAACCGTTGCGGGTGTTCTACCAGGTGTGGAACCAGCCGCTGTACACCGTGGGCGGCGGCCAGATCATCAGCGACGCGCTGAGCGTGTGCGGTGCGCGCAATGTGTTTGACGACCTGAAGCTGCCCGCGCCGCAGGTCAGCATCGAGTCGGTATTGCAGCGCAATCCCGAGATGATCCTGGTGGGCGATCAGGCTCAGAAGGAAGCCTGGACGGTCTGGCCAACCATGGCGGTGCGGGTACGGCTGGTTCCGGATAAAGGCCTGGAACGGCCCAGCGGGCAGATGCTGGAAGCGCTGGCGCGGCTGTGTCAGGTGATTGCTCCGAGCCGCTGAGGCCGGTCCAGGCCACAATCAGATTTCAGGTGTCCAGGTCACGCCAAACATCCACATCCGGCCTTCTTCACGGTAATCGTGATTGTTGACGAATGCCGGATCGTTGTAGCTGTAGCGCGCCCGCGCATAAGACTTGTCCAGCAGGTTGTCGACCTTCAGCGACAGCCCCACTTCCCGTGTCACCGCCCAACTGCCGCGCAGCCCGAGTAACCCATAGCCGCCCAGGCGCTGGGTGTTGGCTTCATCGTCATAGCTGTGGCTGATCGCCTGCCAACTGGCGCCCACGCCCACCTGGTCGAATTGCCGGTCGAGGTCCAGGCTCAACGTCCGCCGCGCCCGGCGGGCCAGGGTGTGGCCACTGTCGCGGTCGCGGGGGTCGATGATCGACAGCCCGAGGTTGCCTTGCCAGCCGAACAGGTCCTGCTTGAGCGCCGCCTCAACACCGTTGATGCGTGCCGACGCCACATTCTGCGGCTTGCCGGTTTGGTCGAGAATGATCGCATCGCTCAAATCGGTGCGGTACAGCGAAGCTTCCAGGCGCGTGCTGTCACTCAACTGGCTGCGCCACTGCAGTTCGTAGCTCTTTGATGTTTCGGGCTGCAGGTGGGGGTTGCTGTACTTCGTGTCCGGATAATAGAGGTCGTTGAAGGTCGGCGCGCGGAAGCCTTCGCTGTAGCTCAGCAGCAGGTCATTGTCGGGGTTGACCGGCAAGGTCAGGGTGCCGCTCCAGCTGTTCTGCCCGCCGAACTGCTGGTTCTGGTCGTGACGCAGGCCCAGTTCGGTGGAAAACCACGCGCTTTGAAAGCGATGCTGCACAAAGGCGGCGCGGTTCCAGCGGCTGTTTTCGGTAAAGGTGGTGGAGCCGTGGAAGCGGTCTTCGTACCAGTCGCCGCCGAGGATCAGGTTGTTCTGATCGTCCAGGGTCAGGTCGTTCTGCCAGTTGACCGAGTCGCGGTAGGTGTTGAATACGCTGAAATCCTCGCTGAGGGTGTCGCGCTTGGTGTCGCGATTTTCGCTGTGACCCAGCTCCAGGCGCGATTGCCAGTGCTCATTGAGTGAGGCGTCGACATAGCCGCCGGCGCTGCTCACGGCGTAGTCGGTGTAGGGTTTCTGGCCGACGGTTTGCCGGGTGGCGGCGTCGTAGCGGCCGAAGCTGTTGTCGTACTCCGACTTGCCACGGTTATCCAACAGATTGAAGCCCACCTCCAGTTCATCGCTGAAGGAGTGGCTGAGGTTCAGGCTCACGGACTGGTTGCGATAAGCATCATGGTCGCCGTCGCTGGGGAACGACTGGCGGGTTGAGTTGATGCCGGCCGTGTCGTCCAGGCTCGCGCCCAGGTTGAAGCGCGTCTGTTTGTCACCACCCGGAATGCCAAGGCTGCGCTCCCAGGTGTTGTGGCTGCCGAACCCGAGTTTCACCCGCGGTTGCACGCCTTGCTCGGCATTGCGTCGGGTGAATACCTGGATCACGCCGCCGATCGCGTCGCTGCCGTAGATCACCGAGCGCGAGCCGCGCAGCACTTCCACCCGCTCAATCTGGTCGACGCTGAGGTATTGCAGGCCGCTGTCGCCGGAGGTGGTGTTGGCGATGCGCTGGCCGTCGACCAACACCAGGCTTTGGGCGGACTTGGTGCCCCGCAGGTAGATGCCCGGCAAACTGCCACGGCCACCGGAGGGGGCGACTTGTACGCCGGGCACACGGCTGAGCAGGTCGGTGAGGCTGGTGGGTTGCAGGCGGTCGATGTCGTCGCGGGTGAACACGGTGTTGGCGGCGCTGCTGTCGTTGCGTGCCTGGACCTGGCGGTTGGCGCTGATGACGACGTCGGGGAGTTTCAGGGCGTTGTCGCGGGTGTCGGCGAGCAATTCAGGGGAGGGCAAAAGAAGCGGCAGGGCAAGGTACAGGTGTTTCATGGGCTGTCCATAGCGTTTGAAGATGGCACAATCAAATGTGGGAGGGGGCTTGCCCCCGATTGCAGTGTGTCAGTCTCAGTAGCTGTAACTGATCCACCGCTATCGGGGGCAAGCCCCCTCCCACATTTTGGTTCCGGTTTCTACAGGGCCAGCAGCGCCAGGCGCTCGCGCACCGAAGCCTCGATCCCTGCTTCATCCAGCCCGCACTCAGCCAGCATCTGCGCTGGCTTGGCGTGTTCGACGTAGGTATCCGGCAAGCCCAGGTGCAGCACCGACCTGAGGATGTTTTCCCGCGCCAGGAACTCACTGACCGCCGCACCGGCACCGCCCATGATGGCGTTTTCCTCGACGGTCACCAGCAGCTCATGACTGTCGGCGATGTCGCGCACCAGGGCTTCATCCAGCGGCTTGACGAAGCGCATGTCGACCACGGTGGCGTCGATCTTCTCGGCCACCTTGAGGGCTTCGGCCAGTTGCACGCCAAACACCAGAAACGCGGTCCTGCTGCCCTGGCGACGCACAATGCCCTTGCCGATTTCGATAGGCTCCAGATCCTTCTCGATCAGCGCGTTGGGGCCGTTGCCCCGTGGGTAACGTACGGCGGCCGGGCCGTTATACAGGTGGCCGGTGCTGAGCATCTTGCGCAGTTCGTTTTCGTCGCTCGGCGTCATCACCAGCATGCCGGGGATGCAACGCAAGTAGGACAGGTCGAAGCTGCCCGCGTGAGTCGGGCCGTCTTCACCGACTAGACCGGCGCGGTCGATGGCAAACAGCACGTCGAGGTTCTGCACCGCGACGTCATGCACCAACTGGTCATAACCGCGCTGCAGGAAGGTGGAGTAGATCGCCACGACAGGTTTGGCGCCTTCACAGGCCATGCCGGCGGCGAAGGTCACCGCGTGCTGCTCGGCAATGGCCACGTCGAAATAGCGCAGCGGGAAACGCTCGCTGAACGCCACCAGGTCGGAGCCTTCCTTCATCGCCGGGGTAATGCCCACCAGGCGTGGGTCGACGGCGGCCATGTCACACAGCCATTCGCCGAACACACCGGAGTACTTCGGCCCGCTGGCTTTTTTCGGCGCAGCGGCGGGGGCGTCCAGGGGTTCCAGCTTGGTGATCGCGTGGTAGCCGATCGGGTCGACTTCCGCCGGGGCGAAGCCTTTGCCTTTCTTGGTGACGATGTGCAGGAACTGCGGGCCCTTGAGGTCGCGCATATTGCGCAGCGTGGCGATCAGCGTGGGCAGGTCATGGCCGTCGATGGGGCCGATGTAGTTCCAGCCCAGCTCTTCGAACAGCGTGCCGGGGACCAGCATGCCCTTGGCATATTCTTCGGTGCGCCGGGCAATTTCCCACGCGCCGGGCAGACGCGAGAGCACCTTCTTGCTGCCTTCACGCATGCTGGCGTAGGTGCGGCTGGAGAGAATCTTGGCCAGGTAATTGGACAGGCCACCGACATTGCGCGAGATCGACATGTCGTTGTCGTTGAGGATCACCAACATGTTGGCGTTCACTTCCGGCGCATGGTTCAGCGCTTCGAAGGCCATGCCGGCAGTCAGCGCGCCATCACCGATCACGGCGATTGCCTTGCGGTCGCTGCCTTGCAGGCGGGCGGCAATCGCCATGCCCAGCGCTGCGCTGATCGAGGTGCTGGAGTGGCCGACGCCAAAGGTGTCGTACTCGCTTTCGGCGCGGCGTGGGAAGGCGGCAACGCCGTCCTTCTGGCGCAGCGTGCCCATGCGCTCGCGGCGGCCCGTGAGGATCTTGTGCGGATACGCCTGATGGCCCACGTCCCACACCAGCCGGTCATCCGGGGTGTCGAACACGTAGTGCAACGCGATGGTCAGCTCGATGACACCCAGGCCGGCACCGAAATGCCCACCGGTCTGGCCGACCGTGTAGAGCAATTCCAGGCGCAACTCATCGGCCAGGGTTTCCAGCTCGGCTTCACCCAGACGACGCAGGCCGTCCGGCGTGGCAGCACGGTCGAGCAGGGGCGTGGACGGGCGCTTGCGGGGAATCTCTTGAAACGTCGTGGGCATCAGGCGAATCGTTATAGGTATAGAAGAGGCGGCAGTTTACCTCAAGCATCGCAAACTGCCCACGCAGAGCGCCGAACTTGGCCGATATGCGGCCGCAATGGCCGCCATAATCAGTGGCGGCGTTCGACGATATACCGCGCCAGGTCACGCAGCGGCTCGGCCGCCGCGTCGAAAGGTCGCAGGGCGTCCAGCGCCTGGTCGCGTAGTTCCACGGCGTAGGCCTTGGCGGCTTGCAGCCCGAGCAGCGCAGGATAAGTCGGCTTGTCCCGTGCGATATCGGCGCCCTGGCGTTTGCCCAGGGTGGCGGTATCGCTTTCCACGTCGAGAATGTCGTCCTGCACCTGGAACGCCAGGCCAATGGCCCGGGAATAGGTCTGCAGGGCCGCCAATTGCGCGGTTTCGGCATGCCCGCTGGCCAGGGCGCCCAAGTGCACGGCGGCTTCGATCAGTGCGCCGGTCTTGTGGCGGTGCATGTGCTCAAGGGCTTTTTGATCCAGCTTGACGCTGACCGAACCCATGTCGATCGCTTGCCCGCCCACCATGCCCGCAGGGCCGGCAGCCAGGGCCAGTGCGGTGACCATGCGCAGGCGGATCTCGGCGTTGACGCTGCTCAGGCGTGGGTCCAGCAACGCGCTGAACGCCAGGCTCTGCAAGCCATCGCCGGCGAGGATCGCATAGGCTTCATCAAAGGCTTTATGGGTGGTGGGCTGGCCACGACGCAGATCGTCATCGTCCATCGCCGGCAAATCGTCGTGTACCAGGGAATACGCGTGAATCAACTCGACCGCACAGGCGGCACCGTTGGCCTGCTCGGCCGGCGCGCCCAGCGCTTCACAGGCCGCATACGCCAGCAACGGGCGCACGCGCTTGCCGCCATTCATCACGCTGTAGCGCATGGCTTCATACAGACGCTTCATTTCCGGGCTTGGCGCAACAAACAAGGGCTCCAGCGCCGCATTCACCCGGGCTTGGCTACTGGCCTGATACGCGTCGATCATTCCGGCTGTTCCGCGTCGAAAGGTTCTTCGGCCAACTCTCCGTCACGCTCCAGCAATACCTGGACCTTCTGCTCCGCCTGCGCCAACGCGCTCTGGCAGTCACGGGTCAGGCCGATGCCTTGCTCAAACGCCGTCAGCGAGTCCTCCAGCGACAACTCGCCGTTCTCCAGACGCTCGACCAATGTTTGCAGGTCGGCGAGGGATTGTTCGAAATCGAGTGCAACTTTTTTGCGGGCCATGGCGGCTATTCCGGTAGACGGTAAACCGGCGCGACACTAGCAGACATGGGGATTCTGGGCAAATGAGCGGGCAAATGAGTGGGGTGTCACTCACCCCCTGTATTGACCTGATAACGCGTGCTGCGGCCGCCTCCGGGGAGACGGACCAGGCAGTTTTTTTCCAGCAGGTCCGCCAGGTGTCGCGTCGCTGTCGCCTTGGATACCTGCTCCACGCTGCGTAACAGGGTTTTAAGGAACCACTCGAGTTGGACGCTCGGTTGAATAACGAAAGCCTGCTTTTCAGGGCAGGCTTATCGCGAATCTCGGCTGACTTACTTCTGATGAGCCGTCAGCGCCGCATACCCATTCATCAAGTTGCGATAGTTAGGAATGCGCTGGGACAACAAATTCCCCAGGCCTTCGATATCGTTGCGCCAGTCGCGGTGCAGCTCACAGGCTACCGAAAACCAATTCATCAACTGTGCACCGGCCTGTGTCATCCGGCTCCACGCCGCCTGCTGCACCGTGGTGTTGAACGTGCCGGAGGCATCGGTCACCACAAACACCTCAAACCCTTCCGCCAGCGCCGACAAGGTCGGGAACGCTACGCATACATCCGTGACCACGCCGGCGATGATGATCTGCTTGCGGCCGGTGGCCTTGATTGCCTTGACGAAGTCTTCGTTGTCCCAGGCATTGATCTGGCCGGGGCGGGCGATGTACGGCGCGTCCGGGAACATCTCTTTCAACTCCGGTACCAGCGGGCCGTTGGGGCCTTGTTCGAAGCTGGTGGTGAGGATGGTCGGCAGGTTGAAGAACTTGGCCAGGTCGGCCAGGGCCAGCACGTTGTTCTTGAACTCGTTGGGCGAGAAGTCCTGCACCAGGGAAATCAGGCCGGTCTGGTGGTCGACCAGCAGGACTACGGCGTCGTCTTTGTTCAAGCGGTTGTAGGTTGGAGTGCTCATGGTTGAATCCTTTTTTGTTCAGGTTGGTTGGGCGTTGCGTTCAACATGGGCGCAGATTAATGGGTGGATGCTGGGGGATAAATCGGCTGGAATGGGTAATACCGTCAACTAAAAGGAGACAATTCATGGTTTGTCAGCAGGATTTGTCCTTTTGATGATCGAAAAAGTAAGTCAAAAAATCTCACGCGTGAGCTATTGAGTGTGGCAAAAAATGCCTGTAGATTTTCTCACGCGTGAGTTTTTCACAGCGAGGTTAGTACCATGGAAAGCAGCTCTCCATCGAGTCCGCCTAGAGGGCCCGATACCGATTCAGCAAGCCTCAAGGGAGAGCGCTTGAAGCCGTCCGCCAAAAAGCCATCGAGCTTTTACATGAAGCAGATGCGTGCAGGCCTGGCGGCCGCCGGCTATGTGAAACACGAGACTTGGGTGCTTCCCGAAAACCGAAGCCTGCTCAAGCAGATGGAGAAACAGCTTCGCCAGCCGATTCTGGCTGGCTCATTCATGTCGGAGAATTTCATGAGCGCAGGTACCAACTGGAATATCGATCGCCTCTTCACCGCTCTTCAGGCCCTGGATGACGTGGTGTCCAAGGACATTACGCTTTCTCTGGTTCAAGGCTCCGAGTCCAGCATCAAGCTGGAAATGAACGACTTCGGTGGCCTGCCGATTTACATCGCGGTGGTGGGCGAGCAGATCATCGTCGACACCGTGCTGGTCGATGTCGAGTCCATCAACGATGTCGCAAAATTCAATGACGCGGTGTTGCGCAGCCGGGAAATGTTCCCGCTGTCCTCAATCGGCATCGAGTCCATGCCTAACGGGCAAGTGGTCTACAACATGTTCGGTGCATTGAGCTCCGATTCCAGCCTGACCAATATCGTCACCGAGGTGAAAACCCTGGTCGACAACGTGCAGCGCGCCAGCGAAGCCTTCGAACGTTTCTTCAATTAAGTATTCGGGAGTATCCAATGACTCAGTCCATCTGGAGCAAATTGTTCACCGCGCTGCGTGGCGGTGCCAACGAAGTCGGCGAATCGATCGTCGACCAACAGGCCCTGCGCATCCTCGATCAGGAAATCCGCGATGCCGACACCGCGCTGGCCAACGCCAAGCGTGAGCTGGTGAGCATCATGGCCAAGCACAAACTGGCGACTGATCGCGTCAACGAGTACGACGCCAAGATCAAGGACCTGGAGTCCAAGGCCGTGGCTGCCCTGCAGGCCAATCGTGAAGACCTCGCCCTGGAAGTCGCCGAAGCCATCTCGACCCTGACCAACGAGCGGGATGTCGAGCATAAGCAAGCCACCGAGTTCGGTGGCTATGCGGAAGGCATGCGCAAGGACATCACCAAGGCCGAAAGCCGGATCAAAAGCCTGCGCCAGCAAGTGGACATGGCCAAGGCGCGCGACAGCGTACAGAAGGCCCAGGTCAGCGCTTCCATCGCCAGCGGCGGTGCCAACGGCAAGCTGGAAACCGCCGTCGGTACGCTGAATCGCTTGCAGGCCAAGCAGCAGCAACGCGCCGCTGAACTGCAAGCCCAGGATGAACTGGCAGATGCATCGACCGGGACCGACCTGGAGCGCAAGCTGCGCGACGCTGGCATCACGCCGAACGAAGGCAGCGCCAATGCGATTCTGGAGCGTCTGAAGCAAAAATCGGCCGAGTAAGCAACGTCGCCGCAGGAAGGGCAGTGTCTGCCCTTCTTTTTTACCTCGAGGTCAGGATGGATGCCCTGAAGGGTTTCAAGACAATCGCAGGCCTGGCGCTGTTCATGGTCGCGCTGCAACTGCTCAATGCCGCTACCGGTTACAGCCTGATGACGTTCGGCCTGATCCCGAGAACGCTGCAGGGCCTGCCCGGCATCCTCACCTCACCGTTTTTGCACGGGTCGTTTGCCCACCTGAGCGCCAACCTGATTGCCTTTGTGATCCTGGGCAGCCTGGTGATGATCGAAGGGCTCAATCGGTTTGTGACCGTCAGCGCGATCATCATCCTGCTGGGCGGTTCGCTGGTCTGGCTGTTCGGTTTTGCGGGTGTGCACGTCGGGGCCAGCGGCTGGGTGTTCGGGTTGTGGGCCTACCTGTTGTCTCGCGCCTGGTTCCACAGGAGCTGGAGCAACCTGATCACGGCCGGTGTGGTGGCGGTACTGTATGGCGGACTGGTCCTTGGCTTCCTGCCTCGCCAAGGCGTTTCCTTCGAAGGGCATCTGTTTGGTACCTTCGCCGGATTTATTGCCGCCAAGGTACTTCTCTCTCAACCACGCAGCAGGTTTAATGCCGGCTGAACGCACTTGAGCACCCAGGGAGTCAGGGACGCAATGCCGATTTTTCTTTTGTTGCGCAGGTACGCCGCGTCCCTCTTTCACCGCTTCGGCTGGGCAGGCCTGGTCATCGCCTTGGCGGTACACCTGAGCACGGCTTATCTGGGCCTGGTGGTTCTGGGCGAACAACACCTCACCGCGCCCGCCACGTTCGTTTACTTCTATCTCACCACCACGCTGACCGTCGGCTATGGCGATCTATCGCCGCAGACCTCTTTGGGACGCTTGTTCGTGGCGACCTGGGTCATGCTCGGGGGCATTGCGCTGCTGACGGCGGCGATCGGCAAAACCACCAGCACTGTCATCGATGCATGGAGAAAAGGCATGAAGGGCAAAGGCGATTTCACCGGCAAAATCGGCCATACCGTGCTCATTGGCTGGGAGGGCGCGTCCAGTGAACGGGTCATCGAGTTGTTGCTGCAAGACGAAACCTCGAACGACAACCTGATCGTCATCTGCGATTGCACCCTTGAAGAAAACCCGATGCCGGGCAAGGCGGCCTTTATCCGTGGTGAGAGCTTGTCCTCCACAGCGCTGTTGCTGCGTGCCGGTGTGCCCGGTGCCGAGCGTGTGCTGGTGCGAACCCCGTCTGACGATCTGACGCTGGCCACCGTGCTGGCGGTGAATCAATTGAATCCGGTCGGGCACGTGGTCGCCCACTTCAACGCAAGTGAGATCGCCGCACTGGCCAGTTCCTACGCCCCCAGCCTGGAATGCACCTCAAGCATGGCTATCGAAATGCTGGTGCGCGCCTCTCAGGACCCGGGCTCGTCGGTGGTCATTAATGAGCTGCTGTGCGTGGGGCAGGGCGCCACCCAATACCTGATGAGATTGCCCGAGGCGTTTGAAGCCACGTTTGGCGATCTGTACACCCAGATGAAAGAGCGCCACAACGCCACCCTCATCGGCTATCGCGCCAAAGGTGCCCCGCAACCGTCGATCAACCCGCCCAGCGCCACACGCGTTGAAGGTGGCGAACTCTTCTACATTGCCTCCACCCGCCTCAAGGAAATCTCCAATGGGATGGTTTAAACAGTTGATGGGGCTTGAGGCCCCGCAAGCGAATACACACTCGAAAGGCGCTGCCGAACCGCTGCCGACCACCGGGCCGCTTGGCCTGGCGCCGGGCAAAGGCGTGATATTCGACACGACCCTGAAGTTGTTGCTCGACGGGAAGACCACGGTGGTTATCCCCGGCTCCCAGGAAATCTGGAGTAACGGCACCGTTGACCTCGGGCAGTCGACCTGGCTGTCGCGCTACTACATGAACGACGAGGATTACTGGCTGCAGGTGCACACCACGGGCGACATCGCCGGGCAGGTCGAGTCTGTGATCCTGTTCAACTACCTGAGCTACGTCACTATCAGCAGCGAAGCTGAATTGCGCCGGCTGGCGGGGCCGCAGAGCCCGATCGGGTTGCCGACCTACACCCACAACGGCGTCGAATACACGCGCGTGTGGGGCAGCGAGGCTGGCCAGACAGAATTGGTGGCCATGAGCGAGCAGGTGATAAACCCCGAGGACTCCTACAGCGTCGAACACCGCTCGATGCTATATGCCCGTGACACCGGCCTGACCGATCGCCGCGAGTTTCTGCTGTTCTCTGTCGAAGAAGACGCCGAAGGCACTGTCAGCCTGAGCACCTCCCTGGGCATTTCGCTGTACACAACCGACTTGAATGCGCTCTAAAAAAGGAAGAAGTCCATGCTAGAAGCTCTCTCCATCTCCCTGAACAAAGCCGCCGTGCTCGGGTTTGTCACCTACATCCTGGGGGCTGCCGTACTGTTTGCGCTGTTCCAGTTCATCTACACCCGCGTCACCCCGCACAAGGAGTTCGAGCTGATCCGGGCGGGCAACGTTTCCGCAGCGGTCGCCCTGGGCGGCGCCATCGTCGGTTTCGCCATTCCGGCCAGCAACGTGATTGCCTACTCGATCAGCATCCTCGACTTCGTCGTCTGGGCGGTGATCGCAGCCGTCGTCCAACTCCTGGCGTTTCTGCTCACCAGTCTCGTGCTCAAGGGCACTTCCGAGCGCATCAAGAGAGGCGAGCTTGCAGCGGGCATCTACGTGGCGGCGGTGGCCATCAGCGTCGGCATGTTGAATGCCGCCTGCATGACACCTACCCAGAACTGATTGCGCACGGAGCTCCCGATGAAACGAAGCAAGTACGTCCAGCTTTCGCTGGCAGCGTCGGTCGCCATGGCGATATCCGGTTGCGGGCCGACGGAAAAAACCTACGATTTGCAGAAGAAGTACAACTTCCAGTCGGTGCAGCAATGTGCCGATGAAAAGCTTCCGGTGGACGTCTGTTCGGATGCCTACATGACGGCCATGGCCGAGCATCGCCGCATCGCCCCGGTATACGCCATCCAGGCCGATTGCGATGCCGACTTTGTCGCCGGCTGGTGCCAACTGGACTCCAATGGCCAGTTCATTCCCAAGCTGGGCGGTTTCGAACTGACCGCCGAAGGCCAGGTGACACAATCCCAGGTCGACGCGGCCAACGCCCAGGCGGGCAACGCTCAGGCAAGCGGCGGCTCCGGCTTCTCCACCAGCAGCCTGCTGACCGGTCTGCTGATCGGCAACATGCTGAGCAGTAATCGCAACAGCTACCGCTCCGAGCCGGTGTATCGCTATCGCGATGATCGCGGTAACTACGGCAACTCCACGCTCAACCAGCGCGTCTCCAGTGGCGCGACGTTTGGCCGCTCGAATCAAGCCCGGTACGGCAGCAGCAATTACACCAACACGCTGCGCACCTCCAGCCAGTCGAGCTCCGTAGCGTCGGCCACCTCCCGTGGCGGCTTCGGCAGCAAGGCCAGCGCACGCAGCGGCTGGGGCGGCGGCGGGTCGAGCAGTTAAGGAAACCGGGCCATGAAGAAAATCCATTGCGCAGAGCGTCATGACTGGAAACAGACGGCTGAAAACCTCGGCTTTCTGTTCCATACCATCGACAACGAACCCTACTGGGACGAGCGCGCTTATTACCAGTTCACGCTCAAGCAAATCGAGCACGACCTCGAAGACCCGACCACCGAGATCCATGACATGTGCATGGACCTCGTCGCCCGCGTGGTCCAGAGCGAAGAACTGCTCGAACGCCTGAGCATCCCCGCGCCCTTCTTCGACATGATCAAAACCTCATGGCTCGAAGGCCACCCGCACCTGTACGGGCGCATGGACTTCTCCTACAACGGCACCGGCCCCGCCAAGCTGCTGGAACTCAACTACGACACACCGACCAGCCTCTACGAGGCCGCGGCGTTCCAGTGGGGCTGGCTCGAGCAATGCATCGAACGCGGCCTGCTGCCCAAGCATGCCGACCAGTTCAACAGCATCGACACCAAGCTGCACCAGGCCTTCGCCCAACTGCAGATCAACCAGCCGTTCTACTTCGCCTCGATGAAAGACTCGGTCGAAGACAAAGGCACCACCGACTACCTGCGCCTGGTCGCGGAAAAAGTCGGCATCGAATCACGCCACATCGACATCGAAGACATCGGCCTGACCCGCGAAGGCCGCTTCGTCGATCTCCAGGACCGCTGGATTCCCCACCTGTTCAAACTGCACGCCTGGGAATTCATCTTCCACGAACCCTTCGGCGCCGCGATTGCCGAGAGCGACACCCAGTTTTTCGAGCCAGCGTGGAAATCCATCATTTCCAATAAAGGCATCCTGCCGCTGCTGTGGGAATTCAACAAAGGCCACCCGAATCTGCTCGCGGCCCACCTGGATACCGAACCGGGTAAAGCTGTGCCGAAGGGATGGGTGCGCAAGCCATTCTTCTCGCGGGAAGGGGCGAATATCGAACTGCAGACGGCTGATGGGCTGATCGTGAAAGAGGACGGTCCTTATACGGATGCGCCGTTTATTCTTCAGGAGTTCGCACCGCTGCCGCGGTTTGGGGACAGCTACACGTTGATTGGGTCTTGGGTGATTGGGGACCAGGCGGCGGGAATTGGGGTGCGGGAGGATAATAGTTTGATTACCAAGGATTCGAGCCGGTTTTTGCCGCATTTGATATTGGATTGAGGCTGGAGCTTAAAGGGCCAGAAGGGCTGATCTCTCAGTGCACATTGAATCGATGGTGCGCCTTGGGTGGCCGTATTGCCTTTATTGTAGACATGACGCAGTTGGTGGCGGATCGTGCTCCAGGGGCATGCAGCATAGATAGTGCCGCTGAGAGACAGGCGAGGCGATAGTCTTGCCCGCTTTGGCTATTCAATGATCCAACAGCTGTTGGATAAATTTGGTTTGTGGTTTTTGTGAGCATTAAAAAGCCGGCTTGTGGCCGGCTTCTCTGTGACCGCCTCAGCTTGTTTTTGACAAACCTCAGCAGCCTTCAAATCGCTCAGCCCACATTGCGTCGGGCTGAATAGTAGGGGCATCTGCGGGAAATCCTCCGCATCGCCGAGCAGGGTGGATAGCGCAAAGCCACCCCCTGCCAAATGTGCGGCGCATGATACCCACATTCACCTCAGTTGCCCACCTCCGGATCCGATTTAGAGCCTTCCCAGCCCAAAAGATGCTCATCCAGCGGCACGGGTGGGCGGCGGTTATTGAGGGTAGACCACCAGAACACCCACCCCACGATCTGGAAGTTCTGCTCAAACCGTTGTTCGTGGGTCAGGTATTCGTCCGGATGTTCACCGGCATTGTGGCTGCGCATGCGCAAGCCACCTCCAGGGCGGTTGTAGAGGTATTTGATGCGGAGCATTCCGTCGTGTTCGACCGCGTAGATTTCGCCGTCGATGATTTGGGTGCGGCCTTTGTCGATGGCGAGGGTGGCGCCTTGTTGGATGATGTCGATCATGCTGTTGTCGACCATGTAGGCGCCCAGCGCGCGGTCGGGGTTGACGTTGAGGGTTTCGAGGGTGTGCAGGGAAACGCGGATGCGTTCGGTTGAGGTGAAGGTGGGGTGGAGGGGGATCTCCACGTCGATTTTTTCCGGGCGGCAGGCGGGGCCTGTGAGGTATTTGCCAGTTTCTTCGCGGGCGGGGAGTCCTTTCCTGGTGCCGGGGCCTTCCAGCAGGAAGTTGGCCGGTGGGTGTTTGGGGCCTTCGCCGGTGCGTAGCCAACGGCTGGAGATGCACAGCAGTTCTGCGATCTCGTTGAGTCGGCCCATGGGTACACCGCGTTTGAACCAGTTGTTCACGTGTTGAGGCGTGACACCACGGTTCTTGGCGAAGTCGGAGGCGGAAAGATGAACTTCCCGTAATAGCGCTTTTAAGCGATCACCTGATGTATTCATAAACGCAGAGTTTACTGGCCGAGAAAACACATCAAATAAACCATGCGTTGAGTTAGGCCTGTAGGTTTTTGCTTAGTTGTAGCTTGTTAGTTCGGATTTGAACTGTGGTTAAACTAAGTTTATAAAAAATTGAACTGGTCGTTTAATTTTTCCCACAAAAAAAGCCCCGAATAATCGGGGCTTTTTCAATTGCCGAGGCAATGAGTAGCAGGTATCAGCCTTTGTAGGCAGCGACCGACTTCATGATTTCGGCGCGGGCGGCGTCTGCGTTGCCCCAACCGTCGATCTTCACCCATTTGCCTTTTTCGAGGTCTTTGTAGTTCTCGAAGAAGTGCTTGATCTGTTCCAGCAGCAGTGGCGGCAGGTCGGTGTATTCCTTCACGTCCACGTACAGCTGGGACAGCTTGTCGTGTGGCACGGCGATCACTTTGGCATCGCCACCACCGTCGTCGGTCATGTTCAGGATGCCGACCGGGCGAGCGCGGATGACCGAGCCTGGGGTAACCGGGTAAGGGGTTACGACCAGCACGTCGAGGGGGTCGCCGTCGTCGGCCAGGGTGTTCGGGATAAAACCGTAGTTGGCCGGGTAGAACATCGGGGTGGCCATGAAACGGTCAACGAACAGGCAGTCGCTGTCTTTGTCGATTTCGTATTTGATCGGCGCGTGGTTGGCCGGAATCTCGATGGCGACGTAGATGTCGTTCGGCAGGTCTTTGCCAGCCGGAATCTTGCTGTAGCTCATTGGGCGTTGCCCCCGTAGTTGGCCATATGACATGGCCGGATTGGCCTAAAAGTGGCGGCGATTATAGGCATATTCTGACGGCGATGCCATGCGCCAGACGTCGTACGGTCATTCGCCTTGTGGCTGATAACGCGGGTCGTGCGCTTGCAGTCGGGTCAGGCGGGCCAAGGGATCCTGGCGGTAAAAGCGGCTGAGTTGGGCGTACACCTGTGGATAACTGTTGACGAGTAAATCCGGGGCGCTGAAAAAATATTCGCTGGTGACCGCAAAGAACTCCGCCGGGTTTTCCGCCGCGTAGGGGTCTATCTCCGTCTCTGCATCGGGGTTGGCGTCCAGCTGGCGATTGAGGTCGTCATAAGCACCCTGCATCACGCTGGCCCACTCCCGCACGCGCATGTCGTGGTGCAGCGGCGGCAGGCCGTTGGCGTCGCCGTTGAGCATGTCGAGCTTGTGGGCCAGTTCGTGGATCACCAGGTTGTAGCCTTCCCACTGACCGCTGGCCAGTACGCCGGGCCAGGCAAGGATCACCGGGCCTTGCTGCCAGGCTTCGCCGCTGTGTTCGCCGTCCCACTCGTGTTCGATGCCGCTGCTGTCGCGATGGCGCTGAGGGCTGAGGAAGTCGTCGGGGTACAGCACGATTTCATGGAAACCCTGGTACCAGTCGAGGTCGCCCAGGTTCATCAACGGCAATTGCGCCTGGGCGGCGAGCAGCAGGCGTTGTTCCTGGTGCAGCTCGACGCCGGGCAGTGCGGTGAGGTGTTTTTCGGCGAGGAACACCACGCAGGCTTCGCGCAGCCACTGGTCCTGCTCGGCACTGATGCCGTCGAGGAAGGTCAGGTGGTCGCGCACCCGCTGCCAGGTGTCATCGGCAATCGGGTGCTTGGCCAGCAGGCGCCGGCGCCGCCAGGCACTGAGGGACCACATGGCGGGTTACTGCGACTTGGCTTCTGAAGACGTGCGACCAAAGCGGCTGCGGAACACGCCAATGATCATCGGCACCAGCGACAGCAGGATGATGAACACCACCAGCAGCGAGAGGTTTTTCTTGATAAATGGCACGTTGCCGAAGAAGTAGCCCAGGGTCACCAGGCCGCCGACCCAGAGGATGGTGCCCAGCACGCTGAAACCGAAGAAGCGTGCATAGGGCATTTTCGCGATGCCGGCAACGAACGGCGCAAAGGTGCGCAGGATCGGCAGGAAGCGCGCCAGGGTCACGGTCTTGCCGCCGTGCCTGTCGTAGAAGTCGTGGGTTTTTTGCAGGTAGTCGCGGCGGAAGATTTTCGAGTTCGGGTTGCTGAACAGGCGTTCTCCCGCCGTTCGCCCGATCACGTAATTGGTACTGTCGCCGAGGATTGCCGCCAGCATCAGCAGCCCGCCCAACAATACCGGGTCCATGCCGCCGCCTGCAGCGACCGCACCGGCGATAAACAGCAGCGAATCACCCGGCAGGAACGGCATGACCACCAGGCCGGTTTCGCAAAAGATGACCAGGAACAGAATGGCGTATATCCACGGACCGTAGTTGGTTACCAGCATGTCGAGGTACACGTCGAGATGCAGGATAAGGTCGAGCGGGTTGAAATCCATGGATGGCACCTGTGTGAACGGCCCGACTCGGCAGGCCTGTGCGGAAGCTCGGGTAATAAGGCTACACGTTTATGTAGTGTTTCTTACAACCCTGAAAGGTCCGCATTATACGGATTGAGAGGTGAAAAGCCTGTTGGTTTTGTAGCGGGGGATGTCGTGGCGTGAGGTCTGAAGATCGCCAGAAATTCAATGTGGGAGCGGGCTTGCTCGCGAAAGCGGTGTGTCAGTTATAAATAGTCTGACTGACAAACCGCTATCGGGGGCAAGCCCCCTCCCACAAGGTGTCCATGGTGTCAGGGCGTCAGTCTTCGCTGATCGGCAAGGTATAGTTCTTGAACTCGGTGTCTTCACGAAACCCGATGGACTCGTACGTCTTCTGCGCCACCTGGTTATCACTGCTGGTCGATACCCGCAGCCGCACCGCGTGGGTTTCCTTGGCCATCTTCTTCGCCGTGCGCATCAGGTTATCCGCCACCAGTTGCCGGCGCGCGTCTTCGGCCACATAGATGTCGTTGAGGATCCACACGCGTTTAAGCGACAGCGAGGAAAAGCTCGGGTAAAGCTGGCAAAACCCGAGCACGCGTTTGTCGTCGTCATCGGCGAGGGCCAGGTAGATCACCGACTCCTTGCGGCGCAGGCGCTTTTCCAGGAAGGCCCGTGACGAATCCGGAAAGGGCAGGGCCCCGTAGAACTCGCGGTACTTGACAAACAACGGGGTCAACAGGTCCAGGTGTTCCAGGGTCGCTTGAGTAATCCGCATGCCAGGCCTCAACTTCCAAATGGGGTATGACCACACGAGCGGCCGTGACTTGATGCTGCCTAAAGGCGCGAAAAAGCGCAATCGTGCCGGGATCAGTCGGTGGGTGGGCTGAGCAGGAAATTGCCCTTCATCAGGTCCGGGTTGTCGGATTCAAGGGTCTGAACCTGCGCCTCGTCCTTCAGGTTGACCCCCGACAGCTGCCGGCGACACGCCTCTCGCATCAAGTACAGCAGGCGATGGGCCGCCATGCCATAGCTCAGGCCTTCCAAACGTACATTGGAGATGCAGTTGCGATAGGCATCGGTGAGGCCGACCTTGGGGTTGTAGGTGAAGTACAGCCCCAAACTGTCCGGCGAACTGAGCCCCGGCCGTTCACCGATGAGGATCACCACCATCTTGGCGCCGAGCAGTTGCCCGATTTCATCCGCGACCGCCACGCGGCCCTGTTCCACCAGGATCACCGGCGACAAGGACCACCCTTCGGCGTGGGTCTGTTCTTCCATGCGCGTCAGAAACGGCAACGTATGTTTATGCACTGCCAGCGCCGACAGACCGTCCGCCACCACGACCGCCAGGTCCATGGCGCCCGGATGCGCAGCCGCGTAATCCCGCAGGCTTTGGGCCGATTCGTCACTCAAACGCCGCCCCAGATCCGGACGTTGCAGATAGCTGTGCCGGTCGGTTGCCGCGCTGTGCAGCAACAGGCTATCGCGCCCACGCTCGGCCAACTGACTGCTCAGGCCGCCGTGGTCGAAGGGCAGGTGCACCGCGTCCCGTGCCTGGGCGTGGGCAAATTGGAAATCAAGTTGGGCGTTGGTGGGAATGCTGGTGCCGGTGCGGCCCAGGGCAATTCGCGCCGGGGTCAGGCGGCGCAGTTCCAGCCACGGGTTTTCAGGCAGGTCGAGTTGCACAGGCGGCTCCTTCATCCCAGTTGCGCCAGGGCGTGGCGAAACGCCGGTGGCAGGCTATTGCCGAAGCGCACCTTGCCGTCGGCTTGCGTAAAGATGCCCATTTTGGCCAGCCACTGTTCAAACTCCGGCGCCGGCTTTAAACCCAATGTCTGGCGAGCGTACAAGGCGTCGTGGAACGAGGTGGTCTGGTAGTTGAGCATGATGTCGTCGGAGCCGGGGATGCCCATGATGAAGTTGATCCCTGCGACACCCAGCAGGGTCAGCAGGGTGTCCATGTCGTCCTGGTCGGCTTCGGCGTGGTTGGTGTAGCAGATGTCGCAGCCCATGGGCACGCCCAGCAGCTTGCCGCAGAAGTGGTCTTCAAGGCCGGCGCGGATGATCTGCTTGCCGTTGTACAGGTACTCGGGGCCGATAAAACCGACCACGGTGTTCACCAGAAACGGCTTGAAATGCCGGGCCACCGCATAGGCGCGGGTTTCGCAGGTTTGCTGGTCGACGCCAAAATGCGCGTTGGCCGACAAGGCACTGCCCTGGCCGGTTTCGAAATACATCAGGTTCTGGCCCAAGGTGCCCCGGTTCAGGCTCAAACCCGCCTCGTAACCTTCCTGCAGTACGCTCAGGCTGATGCCGAAACTGGCGTTGGCCGCCTCGGTGCCGGCAATCGACTGGAACACCAGGTCCAGCGGCACGCCGCGGTTGATGGCTTCGATGGACGTGGTGACGTGGGTCAGTACACAGGCCTGGGTGGGGATTTCGTAGCGCTGGATGATTGCGTCGAGCATCTCCAGCATGGCGCAGATCGAGGCGATGCTGTCGGTGGCCGGGTTGATGCCGATCATGGCGTCGCCGTTGCCGTAGAGCAGGCCGTCGAGAATGCTCGCGGCGATGCCCGCCGGTTCGTCGGTCGGGTGGTTGGGTTGCAGGCGGGTCGACAGGCGCCCGTGCAGGCCCAGGGTGCCGCGAAACCGGGTGACCACCCGGATCTTCTGCGCCACCAGGACCAGGTCCTGCACGCGCATGATCTTCGACACCGCCGCTGCCATTTCAGGTGTCAGCCCCGGCGCCAATGCGCGTAGGGATTGTTCATCGGCGGCGTCACTCAGCAGCCAGTCGCGCAGGCCGCCGACGGTCAGGTGGCTGACCACGGCGAAAGCCTGCTTGTCGTGGGTGTCGATGATCAGCCGCGTGACTTCATCGCTTTCATAGGGGATCAGCGCTTCTTCGAGGAAGTGCTTGAGCGGAATATTGGCCAAGGCCATTTGCGCCGCCACCCGCTCACCGTCGTTCTGCGCGGCGACGCCGGCGAGAAAGTCCCCGGAGCGGGCGGGGCTGGCCTTGGCCATCACGTCCTTGAGGCTGTCGAAGCGGTAGGTCTGTGCACCCACCGCGTGGGAAAAGCTTGCCATACAGTGTCTCCTTGACGACGCGGGCAGGAGAGAACCCGCGTCGAGGTTTACGGCAGTTAGTGCAAGGCGGCCTCTGCGGCCTGGATCGCGGCGAATTCTTCTTCGGGCGTGCCTGCTACCAAGTGATGCCGGCTGTAGAAAGCAAAGTAAGCAATTAATACTCCATAGATGATCGCGGCGCCAATCACCACCCGTGGATCCACCAGAAAGCCCGCCACCACGGCCACGCAGGCCAGTACCAGGGCGACACCGGAGGTGAAGATGCCGCCCGGCGTGCGATAAGGCCGGTCCATTTTGGGGCGACGGATGCGCAGGGTGATGTGCGCGGCCATCATCAGCACGTAGGAAATGGTCGCGCCAAACACGGCCACAAGAATCAACAAATCCCCTTGGCCGGTCAGCGACAGGCCGAAACCGATAATGCCGGGGATCACCAGCGCCAGTACCGGTGCCTTGCTCTTGTTGGTCTGGGACAGTTTGCGCGGCAGGTAGCCGGCACGGGACAAGGCGAAGATCTGCCGCGAATAGGCGTAGATAATCGAGAAAAAGCTCGCGATCAAGCCGGCCAGGCCGACCAGGTTGACGAAACTGCCCATCCAGGTCGAACCGCCATAGGACAGCGCCAGCGCTTCCACCAGCGGGTTACCGGATTTGACCAGCGCGTAGGTGCCCGCGCCGCCCGGTGCGATCACCAGGATCAACAGGGCAAAGCTGGTCAGCACCACAATGGCGCCGATCAGGCCTCGGGGCAGGTCGCGCTTGGGGTTCTTGGTTTCTTCGGCGGCCAGGGGCACGCCCTCTACGGCAAGGAAAAACCAGATCGCATAAGGGATCGCCGCCCACACGCCAACATAGCCGAATGGCAGGAAGGTGCTGGCGCCCTTGGCCTCGGTCACCGGAATATCCAGCAGGTTGGCGACATTGAAGTGCGGCACCATCGACACCAGGAACACGCCCAGCGCAATCGCGGCAATGGCGGTGATCACGAACATCAGCTTCAAGGCTTCGCCGACGCCAAAGATATGGATGCCGATAAAGATGATGTAGAACGCCAGGTAGATCATCCAGCCGCCGATGCCGAACAGCGACTCGCAATAGGCACCGATAAACACCGCGATGGCGGCGGGGGCGATGGCGTATTCGATCAGAATGGCGGTGCCGGTGAGGAACCCGCCCCAGGGCCCGAAGGCACTGCGGGCAAAACCGTAGCCACCGCCGGCGGTGGGGATCATGGAAGACAGTTCGGCCAGGGAAAAGCACATGCACAGGTACATGGTGGCCATCAGCAATGTGGCGAGGAACATACCGCCCCAGCCACCCTGGGCCAGGCCGAAGTTCCAACCGGCGTAGTCGCCGGAGATGACGTAGGCAACGCCAAGGCCAACCAGCAGCACCCAGCCGGCGGCGCCTTTTTTCAGTTCGCGTTGTTGGAAGTATTGGGAGTCGACTTTTTCGAAGTCGACAGAAGATCCAGTCGGTTCGCTAGGCATGGGAAAGTACCTTTCATTGTTATTGTTTTTTAACTCGGCCTCTGTGTGCCGAATGCAATTGGCAAGTACTTGTGGAGAGCTAAGTGTGGGAGAGGGCAAGCCCCTCCCACATTTGAGTGCATTTCAACTGTGGGAGGAGGGGGTAGTTAGAAGAAGCCCAGCGGATTAATGTCGTAACTCACCAGCAGGTTCTTGGTCTGCTGGTAATGATCCAACATCATCTTGTGCGTCTCACGGCCCACGCCGGACTTCTTGTAACCGCCAAACGCGGCATGCGCCGGGTACAGGTGGTAGCAGTTGGTCCACACGCGGCCCGCCTTGATCGCGCGGCCCATGCGGTAGGCGCGGTTGATGTCGCGGGTCCACACACCGGCGCCCAGGCCGAACTCGGTGTCGTTGGCAATCGCCAGGGCTTCGGCTTCGTCCTTGAAGGTGGTGATGCTCACCACCGGGCCGAAGATTTCTTCCTGGAACACGCGCATTTCATTGGTGCCCTTGAGCAGGGTCGGCTGGATGTAATAGCCGCCGGCCATATCGCCGGTGAGTTGCTCGACCTTGCCGCCGGTGAGCAATTGCGCGCCTTCGCCCTTGGCGATTTCCAGGTAGGACAGGATCTTGTCGAACTGCTGCTCGGACGCCTGGGCGCCGACCATGGTGTCGGTGTCCAGCGGGTCGCCGCGCTTGATCTGCTCGACTTTCTTCATCACTACTTTCATGAAATCGTCGTAGATCGACTCTTCCACCAGCGCGCGGGATGGGCAGGTGCACACTTCGCCCTGGTTGAAGAACGCCAGCACCAGGCCTTCGGCGGCTTTCTCGATGAACGACGGTTCGGCTTTCATGATGTCGGCGAAGAAGATGTTCGGCGACTTGCCGCCCAGCTCGACGGTGGACGGAATGATGTTCTCGGCCGCCGCATGCATGATGTGCGAGCCCACCGGGGTGGAGCCGGTGAAGGCGATCTTGGCGATACGCTTGCTGGTGGCCAGGGCTTCGCCGGCTTCCTTGCCGAAGCCGTGCACCACGTTCAGCACGCCCGGTGGCAGCAGGTCGCCGATGACTTCCAGCAGCACGTTGATGCCCAGCGGTGTTTGCTCGGCAGGCTTGAGCACCACACAGTTGCCGGCGGCCAGGGCCGGGGCGAGTTTCCACGCGGCCATCAGCAGCGGGAAGTTCCACGGGATGATCTGGCCGACCACGCCCAGCGGCTCGTGGAAGTGATAGGACGCGGTGTGTTCGTTGATCTCGGCGCTGGTGCCTTCCTGGGCGCGGATGCAACCGGCGAAGTAGCGGAAGTGGTCGGCGGCCAGCGGGATGTCGGCGTTGAGGGTTTCACGCACGGCCTTGCCGTTGTCCCAGGTTTCGGTGATGGCCAGCAGTTCGAGGTTCTGTTCGATGCGGTCGGCGATTTTCAGCAGTACCAGCGAGCGGTCCTGGGCCGAGGTCTTGCCCCAGGCGTCAGCGGCAGCGTGGGCGGCGTCCAGCGCCTTGTCGATGTCTTTGGCAGTGGAGCGCGGGAATTCGGCGATAGGCTTGCCGTTGACCGGCGAGGTGTTGGTGAAATAGTTGCCATCGACCGGGGCAACGAATTCGCCACCAATGTAGTTGCCGTACTTGGCCTTGAACGAAACGATCGCGCCTTCAGTACCGGGGTGTGCGTAACGCATGGTGGGTATCTCCTGGCTTTTATGTTTATTGGAGTGCAGCGCGCAAGCGCTTGATAAAGCGTAGAGCAAAGGTTGGGCCACTGCTTTGCAGGCCAGGAAAATCAAGGGCTTGGGGTTTGTTGCAAGGCATTGCTGTGACACGGCTGGCACAGGCGCTGTGACAGTTTGTGCCATAAACGGTACAGGCCGTGACCGACGGGTCGGTCCGGGATTGCATTGGCTGGGTGCCTGGGGGATGCTGGTGGTTCTCACGCAGGGAGAATAATAAGAACATGCACAACGATCATTTCAGTCGCCATGCCCAGCAAGTCCTCACTGTGGCCCGTGGGCGCGACCCGTCGAGCGACCCGTCCATCGCCCGCTCCTGGCTGCGCTGCCTGGAGGACTACCACCTCGATCCTGCCCAGACCATCGCCCCTACGGTGCTTGAGCACGGCCGCCTGCTGGAAAGCCGCGAACGCCTGCAACAGGTGCTGCATATCGCCGGCAGCGAGATGAACAGCCTGCACCAGCAGCTGTCGGGCGCTGGCCATGCGGTGCTGCTGACCGATGCCCGTGGGGTGATCCTCAACTGTGTCACAGCGCCGTCCGAGCGCAAGATTTTCGAACGCGCCGGGTTGTGGCTCGGTGCCGATTGGAGCGAAGCGTGCGAGGGCACCAACGGCATCGGCACCTGCCTGGTGGAACGCCAGTCGTTGACCATTCATCGCGATGAACATTTTCGTGGGCGCCACACCGGGCTGACCTGTTCGGCGAGCCCGGTGTTCGACCCCCACGGCAACCTCTTGGCGGTGCTGGACGTGTCGTCGGCCCGGGAGGAGGTGTCGCGCCAGAGCCAGTTCCACACCATGGCGCTGGTCAACCTGTCGGCGAAGATGATCGAGAGTTGCTACTTCCTGCGTCACTTCGAAAACCATTGGCTGCTGCGCTTTCACCTGCAGGCCGAGTCGGTGGGCCTGTTCAGCGAAGGGTTGTTGGCGTTTGACGGCGAAGGGCGGATTTGTGCCGTCAACCAGAGCGCACTCAACCTGCTGGGGCAGGTGCGTGGCGGGTTGCTGGGGCAACCGGTGGAGGCGTTGTTCGAGTGTTCCCTGGACCAACTGCTCGGTCGCGCCAGTGCCAATGCCACCGCCAGTTGGCCATTGCGCACGCGGGATGGCCGGCACTTGTTCGCGGCCTTGCGTGGTCAATCGCGCAGTGTGCCTGCGCCCATCGCGAAGCCTGAGCCCGTGCGCCTGGCCGGTATCTGCCTCGGCGACCCGGCGCTGCAGAGTGACTTCCGCAAAGCGCTGCGGGTATTCGAGCGCGATGTGCCCTTGCTGATCAACGGCGAAACCGGCTCCGGCAAAGAGGCCTTCGCCAAGGCGGTGCATCACGCCAGCCAGCGTGCCGACAAGGCGTTCGTTGCCCTCAACTGCGCCGCCATCCCGGAAAGCCTGATCGAAAGCGAACTGTTCGGCTATCGCGGCGGCAGCTTTACCGGCGCGCGCAAGGACGGCATGCAGGGCAAGTTGCAACAGGCCGACGGCGGCACGCTGTTCCTCGATGAAATCGGCGATATGCCGTTGGCGCTGCAGACGCGCCTGTTAAGGGTGCTGGAGGACCGCATGGTGGTGCCCATCGGCGGTGAGCCCCAGGCGGTTGATGTCAGAATTATCAGCGCGACTCACCGAAATTTGCTGGAGCGCGTGCAGGACGGAAGTTTTCGGGAAGACCTGTATTACCGCCTCAATGGCCTGGAAGTCGGTTTGCCAGCGTTGCGTGAACGCAGCGATAAGCCTCAGTTGCTGGATTTCCTGCTGGCGCAGGAGGCGGGCGGGCAGAGTCTACAACTCGCCCCGGCGGCGCGCTCGGCGCTGCTGACCTACCCCTGGCCCGGCAACGTCCGGCAACTGCGCACGGTGTTGCGTACGCTGGCGGCGCTGTGCGACGACGGGCAGGTCGGCCTTGAGGATTTGCCCGCGTTGATTCGCCAGGCACGGCCGCAAGCAGTGGCCGAGGCCAGGCTTGCCGACTCGCCCCTGGGCGACGCCGAGCGACTCGCCCTGCTCACGGCCCTGGAGCAACAGCGCTGGCACATGACCCACACGGCGGAGCAGCTGGGTGTCAGCCGTAACACGCTGTATAGAAAGCTGCGCCGGCACGGTATTGCACGGGCTGTGCCATAGATCGGTCCTACAGCTAAAGAGTGCGATTTTCGCCCCCCTGCGCTAACCTGCCTCGATGTTTACGAGGTCGACTATGCACATTCATATTCTTGGTATCTGCGGCACCTTCATGGGTTCGATGGCGGTTCTGGCCAAAGAACTGGGCCATCACGTAACGGGCTCCGATGCCAATGTTTACCCACCCATGAGCACGCAACTCGAGGCCCAGGGCATTGAGCTGACCCAGGGTTACGACCCGGCGCAATTCGACCCGGTGCCGGACCTGGTGGTGATCGGCAATGCCATGTCCCGGGGCAATCCGGCGGTCGAATACGTCCTCAACAAAGGCTTGCCTTACGTGTCCGGCCCACAGTGGCTGGCCGACCATGTGCTGCAAGGTCGCTGGGTATTGGCCGTTGCCGGCACCCACGGCAAGACCACCACCAGCAGCATGCTCGCCTGGGTGCTGGAACACGCGGGCATGAGCCCGGGCTTCCTGATCGGCGGCGTGCCGCAGAACTTCTCGGTGTCGGCGCGCCTGGGGGATACGCCGTTCTTCGTGATCGAAGCCGACGAGTACGACAGTGCGTTCTTCGACAAGCGTTCCAAGTTCGTCCACTACCGTCCGCGCACCGCGATCCTCAACAACCTTGAGTTCGATCACGCCGACATCTTCCCCGACCTGGCGGCCATCGAGCGGCAGTTCCACCATTTGGTACGCACCATTCCGAGCGAAGGCCTGGTCATCCACCCGACCACCGAGCCGGCCTTGCAACGCGTGATCGAGATGGGCTGCTGGACCCCGGTGCAAACCACCGGTGCGGGCGGGCAATGGCAGGTCAAGTTGCTCAGTGAAGACGGTTCCCGGTTTGAAGTGCTGTTTGAAGGCGAGGCCCAAGGTATCGTCGAGTGGGACATGACTGGCCAGCACAACGTCGCAAATGCCCTTGTGACCCTGGCGGCCGCGCGGCATGTGGGCGTGGTGCCTTCCATGGGCATTGCTGCATTGAGCGCATTCAAGAGCGTGAAGCGCCGTATGGAAAAGGTCGCCGACGTGAATGGGATTACCATCTACGACGACTTTGCCCACCATCCAACGGCCATTGCCACCACCCTCGACGGCCTGCGCAAACGCGTTGGCGATGCCCCGATCATTGCGATTGTCGAGCCGCGTTCAAACTCCATGAAGCTCGGCGCACACCGCGACGGCCTGCCGGAAAGCGTTAACGATGCCGACCAGGTGGTGTGGTATGCCCCGGCCAATCTCGGCTGGGACCTGCCGGCGATTGCGGCGCAATGCACGGTGCCGTCGAAAGTCTGTGATTCCATCGAGGGCATCATTGCGTTCGTCAAGCACCAGGCCAAGCCTGGCACCCATGTGGTGGTGATGAGCAACGGCGGCTTCGGCGGCTTGCACGGCAAACTGGCCGAGGCCCTGAAATGAGTGGCCCGGAGCGCGTCACCCTGGCGATGACCGGCGCATCCGGCGCGCCCTATGGCTTGCGCCTGCTCGATTGCCTGGTGCGTGAAGACCGCGAGGTGCACTTTCTGATCTCCAAGGCCGCGCAGTTGGTGATGGCCACCGAGACTGATGTCGCGCTGCCAGCCAAGGTGCAGATGATGCAAGCCTTCCTCACCGAGTACACCGGTGCGGCGGCGGGGCAGATCAAGGTCTACGGCAAGGAAGACTGGATGTCGCCGGTGGCTTCGGGCTCCGGTGCGCCGGCGGCAATGGTCGTGGTGCCGTGCTCCACCGGTACGCTATCGGCGATTGCCACCGGCGCTTGCAACAACCTGATCGAACGCGCCGCCGACGTGACGTTGAAGGAGCGCCGCCAGTTGATCCTGGTGCCGCGTGAGGCGCCGTACTCGAGCATTCATCTGGAGCACATGCTCAAGCTGTCGAACCTGGGGGTGACCATCCTGCCGGCGTCGCCCGGCTTCTATCACCAGCCGCAGACCATCGATGACCTGGTGGATTTCGTGGTGGCGCGCATTCTCAACCTGTTGAATATCCCACAGGACATGCTGCCGCGTTGGGGCGAACACCATTTGAGCAGCGATGAATAAGGCGCTGTTGGTGATACTGGCGCTGCAACTGGCCGGCTGCGCCACCGCGCGTACCCTGGACGCCGCGCAGCCCGGCGCGCCGGTGGTGTATGCCGGCACGCGATTGGATTTGTATGCAATGAACGGAGGTTGCTGTGCCAAGGACCGTTTCGGTGCCGAGGCGCCCAGCTATCCCGGCGTCGACCTGCCGGCCAGCGCGTTGCTCGACACGCTTTTATTGCCGCTGTCAGTGTTGACGGTGCTCGGTGTGGGATTTAACGCCACGGGCGGGCTCTAGCGCTGACCTGGGCACCACAAAACTAATGTGGGAGGCGTTACTTACCGAGCTTGCGCAGTTCATCCGACTCCACCACCCGCACCCCGTCCTGCTCTTCCAGCGCCAGGCGCCACATGGCCCGGGCCAGTTCGCAGACTTCAATGCCGTGGTATTTCCCCGGAATCAACCGTGACAGCGGCCCGGCCAGTTGCTCGGCCAAGCGGGGCTCCAGCCGTTCCCCCAGCAGCAACGAAGGCCGCACGATGGTCAGTTGCGGCCAGTCCTGAGCCTTGAGTGCCTGTTCCATTTCCCCTTTGACCCGGTTGTAGAACACCGAGGATTTCGGATCGGCGCCAATCGCACTGATCACGATCAGGTGTCGCGCGCCCATCTCCCGCGCGCGCTTGGCAAAGGCTACGACCATATCCAGGTCGACGGCACGAAAAGCTTCTTCCGAACCGGCTTTCTTGATGGTGGTACCCAGGCAGCAGAAGGCAATATCCACCTGGCCGCTCAGTTGCGGCAGGAACACCGCCGGGTCGCCCACCGGGTTTTCCAGGTGCGGATGCTCGGCCAGTGGCTTGCGGCTGGGCGCCAGCACGCGGGTCACGGTGGGTTCGTTGAGCAGGCGGTCGAGCAGGTGTTCGCCGGTCAGGCCAGAGGCGCCAGCGAGCAGGATATGCTGAGGTGTCAGGTACATGGTGTTTCCCCCCTTGTTACACGTTACAGCTTAGTTGCCTTTGGCTTCCTTGCTATTCATTGAGACGCTTTCCAGCGCCTTTCGTGCCTGCTGCTTGCGTAATAATTGCCAATGGGCGATCACGCCTTTGGGGGCCCAGATCTGCGGTTCGGACGCTTCGAAGTTGTCAGCCTGTTCGCGTTCGCTCACATGCAGCTGCGCCAGCTTGAAGGCTTGCTGCAGATCGTCGGTCTGGTTGAAGGCTTGGGCGAAGAGGGCGTCGCCGAAGTAGGTGAAGTCGGCCTCTTCAGAACAGCCGAAGGACACGCGGTCGGCGCGCGAGGCGGTCATGATCAGGGTGCGTTCGTCTTTGAGCGCCGGGATGAAGCCGCCGGAGTAGCAGGCTGAAATCACCACGATCTTGTCGCGGTTTTTCAGCGGCGCGAGCACGGCGGCCAGTTCATCGGCGGGCAGGTCGGCCAGTTCCATGCGCGGTTGGTCCAGCACCAGTTCGTGTTCGTGGGTGCCGTGGCTGGTCATGTAGATAAACACCAGGTCTTCCGGCCCGGTGCGCTCGGCCAGGGTCTGCACGGCCCGGCGCAGGCTTTCGCGGGTGGCCAGCGGCCGGTCGGCGATATGGTCGCGGTGGTTGACCAGGCGGATCTGCCCACGGGCGCCGAAGCGGGTGGCGAGCATATTGCTGACGTAATCGGCTTCGCGCAGGAACACGCTTTGTTTACCGTCGCCGGCCACGGCCAGGGTGTACAGCTCCACGGCCGAGGTGGAGGCGGGCACGGCGGCGAGGGCGGTGTCCAGCAGGCGGCCCTGGGCCAGTACGCCGATTTCCAGCGGGTCGGGCAACAGCTTGCCGTCGGCATCACGCACGCGCATGCCATTGACCCAGGTACCGGCCTGCACGGTGCCGTCGGTGAGTACCAGGGTGCCGCGGCCTTGATAGCTGTCGCTGTCGAAGCCGCCGATATAGAAGCTGCCGTCGGTCAGGTTCAGGCGGCCTTCGCCGGTAAAGCGCCAGTCGCTGAACTGGCCGACGTAGTGGCTGCCGTCGACGCCGATCAACTCGCCCTTGCCGCTGAGTGCGCCTTCCTTGAACTGGCCGATCCACACGTCGCCATCGGCGTTTTCATAACGGCCCTTGCCGTTGAGCTGGTTCTGCTTGAACTGGCCGACATAGATGTCGCCGTCGGCGCTGTTGAACGTACCGTTGCCCTCCAGCTGGCCGTCGACGAAGTGGCCGCTGAACTGGTTGCCGCTGTCGTCATTGCGCTGGCCTTCACCGTTCGGCTTGCCGTGGGCGAACTGGCCCTGATACTGGCTGCCATCCGCCAGTTCCAGGCGGCCGAGGCCGGAATACTGGTCGTCCTTGAATTCGCCGCGATAGGTCATCTGCCCTTCTTTGAGGGTGCCTTCGCCGTTGCGCCGACCGTTCTTGAACCCGCCCACATAGTGGCTGCCGGCCGTGGTCAGGCTGCCCTGGCCATCGAACAGGCCTTGCTGGAACTGGCCTTTATAGACTTCGCCGTTGCTGCCATGCCATTCGCCCTGGCCGTGCCACTGGCCTTTGTCGAACTGCCCGGCGTACCAGCTGCCGTTGGGATAATCCACGCGGCCCTGGCCTTGCAGCAGACCATTGACCACATCGCCCCGGTAACGACCGCCATCGGGCAGGCGCGCATCGGGCGGCAACAGCGATTCGCCGTCTCCGCAAGCGGTGAGCAACAGGGCAAGGGCAAGGGGAGCGAGTGGGCGCATAGCGGGATCCGGATAATTGAGCGCCGAGTATGCCGCAGCTGCGAGATTCATACATAAATTTACATACCCTGTGGCGAGTTTCAGTGGCTCGCCACAGGGATGGGCTTACACGAAGTAGAGCGACAACGACTCGGCGACGTAAGCGGGTTTTTCCTGGCCATCGATTTCCAGGGTGGCGGTGGCCTTGAGCAGCCATTGGCCGGGCTTTTTCTCGGTGACGTCGGTGAGCGTTACGTTCAGGCGCACCTTGGAATTGACTTTCACCGGCTGGATAAAGCGCACGCTGTCCAGGCCATAGTTGACGGCCATCTTCAGGCCTTCGGGCACGATCAGGATATCTTCCATCAGCTTGGGCATCAGCGACAGCGACAGGAAACCGTGGGCAATGGTGCTGCCGAACGGGGTTTGCGCGGCCTTGACCGGGTCGACGTGGATGAACTGATGATCGCCAGTGGCCTCGGCGAACAGGTTGATACGTGCCTGGTCGATGGTGAGCCATTCGGAACGTCCCAGTTCCTTGCCGACATAATCTTTGAGCTGCGCTACGGGTACATAGGGCATTGCGTCTCTCCTTGGTTCATCGGTGCTGTTGTTATGGGGTACAGAGAACCAATGTAGATCATCATGGCCAACCAGCCCGGTCAACCCACCATGCTTTTGGCGAATGCCGGAGCATAGGACGGGCATGCTTATAATGCGGGCGGGTCTTGAGGGGGGAGAGGACGGATGCTGTTACGCGGTCTGACATGGCTGGTGCTGTTTCAATTGATCGGCACGGCGATCAATCATTTGCTGGTGCCGGTACTGCCGGGGCCGATCATCGGCCTGCTGTTGATGCTCGGGTTCCTGATCTGGCGTGGCGAAGTCGGCGAGCCCCTGAGCCTGGCGGCCAGCAGCCTGCTGCGCTACTTGCCGTTGCTGCTGGTGCCGCCGGCGGTGGGGGTGATGGTGTATGCCAGGGATATTGCCGCCGATTTCTGGGCCATCGTCGGTGCACTGGTGTTGTCGCTGGTGATCGCCATGGGCTTTGTCGGGCTGTTGATGGAACGCATGGTCAAGCGCAAGGAGCAGGATCAATGATCTTCGACTGGCACGGCGCATGGACGGCGGTGATTCATCACCCGCTGTTCGGTATCGGGATCACCCTGGGCGCCTATCAACTGGTGCTGGCGGGTTTCGAGAAAACCCGCTGGATTTTCCTGCAACCGGTGCTGGTCTCCATGCTGCTGGTGATCGGCGTGTTGCTCACGTGCGGCCTGAGCTACGCCGAGTACCGCAAGAGCACGGAGATCATGGGGATCCTGCTGGGCCCGGCGACGGTGGCCCTGGCGGTGCCGCTCTATCTGAACCTGCGGCGGATTCGGCAATTGTTCTGGCCGATTTTTACTACGCTGGTGATAGGCGGCGTGTTGGCCACCGGCCTGTGCGTACTGCTGGGCTGGTGGTTCGGCGCCGAACACAGGATGTTGATGACCATGGCGCCGAAGTCGGTGACCTCGCCGATTGCCATGCTGGTGGCCGAACAGATCGGCGGTGTGGCAGCCTTGGCGGCGGTGTTTGTGCTGATTACCGGGGTGGTGGGCGCGATGGTTGGCCCGGCGTTACTCTCGCGTCTTGGGGTGCACAGCCCCGAGGCGCGCGGTATGGCGCTGGGTATGACCGCACACGCCGTCGGCACCTCGGTGGCCCTGCAGGAGAGCGAAGAGTGTGGCGCCTTTGCGGCGCTGGCCATGAGTCTGATGGGCGTAGCCACAGCGGTGTTCCTGCCGCTGGCCGTGTCAGTGATTGTTTAAACCGGGTTTAAGGAAGCCTTTATGAGTCTGGCGCTGTTCCCCCTCAATACCGTGCTGTTCCCTGGCTGCATCCTCGACCTGCAACTGTTCGAGGCGCGCTACCTGGACATGATCAGCCGCTGCATGAAAAAGGGCGAAAGCTTCGGCGTGGTGTGCATCCTCGATGGTAAGGAGGTGGGCATGGCCCCGGATGGCTATGCCTTGATCGGCTGCGAAGCGTTGATTCGCGACTTCAAGCAGCAGGACAACGGCCTGCTGGGGATTCGCGTCGAAGGCGGGCGGCGCTTCCGCGTGCGAGACGCCGGCGTGCAGAAGGACCAATTGCTGGTGGCCGAGGTGCAATGGCTGGAAGAACTGCCGGACCAGGCGCTGGAAGAAGAGGATGCCGACCTGCTGGCCTTGCTCCAGGCCCTGGCCGAACACCCGATGGTCGCGTCGCTGGACATGGACACTCACGCCGATGGCCAGCAAGCCTTGGGCAATCAACTGGCTTATCTCTTGCCGTTCACTGAGGCCGACAAGATCGACCTGCTGCAACTCGACGACCCGCAGCAGCGGCTGGATGCGATCCAGATGCTGCTCGATGAGCTTCAGGGCGAATTGTTTGCCTGAGCCTCGGATCTGTCCTGCGCGGTTTTCAGAGGTTTCCTCGTTGTTCCCTGGGCGTCGCCTGAAATAGTCACCGATCACACAACAATGATTGGGGGTGAACATGATTCGGCTAGCGCAATCGGAACAGGCCGCCTGGGACGTTTTTTTTGTCAGTATTGCCGTGCAGCTGCTGCCGCTGGATGCCAAGCGGGGCCCGGAATACATCGCTGAACGCGCCGCGGAAATCGCCGATGAGATGATGCTGGAGCGACGTGAGCGTTGTGTTGAACGCCGCGCCGCGCCAATCCATTGGCTCGGCCCGACCCAGGGTCAGTAGGCATACCTGAGCAGCGCGTGTGGGGTGCCGGTAAAGGCAATGAAGCCGAGCACCGCCACCACCGCAGGTAATACCAGCCACCAGGCCTTCTGCGGCATCGGCGGCAAAGGGCTGCGGTACTGGCAGACGGTGAGGCTGAATGCACACACGGTCATTGCCAGCAGCGTGCCAGCCAGGATGTCGGTGGGCCAATGGGCGCCAAGGTAGACCCGTGACAGCGCGATGAAGGCCGCAGGAATACAGCCCAGCAACATCCAGGTCAGGCGCAGGCGCGTGGGTTGTCCGCGACCGGCCAGCACCGCCAACGCCAGGAAAAACGCAAACGCACCGGAGGCGTGGCCGCTGGGCATGCTGAAGCTGGTCAATGGGTCGGTGAGGATTTCCGGGCGGCCACGGGCGAAAAACAGTTTGGTCCCGGTATTGATCACCGCCGCCCCGGCCAGTGTTGCACCGACAAACATGGCATGACGCCATTGCCGCGCCAGTAGCAGCAGCGCGGTGAATACGGCGCTGGCGAAGAACATTTTCTTGAACTCACCCAATTGGGTCACCATCACCATGGTCTGGTCCAGCCAGGGGCTGCGATGTTCCTGTACCAGCGCGCTCAGGCCCTGGTCAAAGTCATCCAGGTGGGTATAGCCGATAAACAGAGCGATCAATAATGTCAGGCTGGCGCACCCTATCCACAAGGTCGCGCGACGATGGCCGCGCACGCTGGTGTGCAGGCTCAGTCCCAGCATGGCTGCCAGGCAGGCTGTAACAACCCCCGCCTCAGGCCAGAACCCTTCCGGCAATGGCAGGCGGAACGCAGCGCCGGTTGCCCAGCCTGGCAGCAGGTAGGCGACCGACCAACCGGCTGCCGCCAGCAGGCTGACCAGGGCGAAACGCGGGAACGGCATGTCGCACATCCCGGCCACCATCGGCAGCATCGGCCGCAATGGCCCGATGAAACGTCCCACCAGCAGACTGGCGATGCCGTATTTGTGAAAGTAGGTTTCCGCGCCGTTCATCCATTCCGGGTGGTGGCGCAGGCCGGGCAGGCGGCGGATGTTCTGATGGAAGTGTCGGCCGAGGAAGTAGGAAACCCCGTCGCCCAACAAGCCTCCCAGGAACCCCAGCAGCAGGGTTTCACTCAGGGACAAGGCGCCGCTGCCAGCCATTGCCGCAATGGCAAACAGCAGTACCGTGCCCGGCACGATCAGCCCGGCAATGGCCAGGCATTCCACGCACGCGACGATAAACACCGCCGCCGCCAGCCATTGCGGGTTGAGGGTCAGCCAGCCGGTAATGCCATCGAGCCATTGGCCCATAAATCGTTACTCCATCGCCACAGATTCAAATCAGGAAATAGTCGCGGCCTTCGACCTGGCCCCGGCGCAGCGGGTTCCGCGTGCAGTAGGGCGCATAGCCGGCATCGACGAAGCGGTACATCAAGTGCTCGTCACGGCCGCTGGGGATGCCCAGGCGGGTGGTCTGGATGATCTGTGTCGGTGTCTGGCCGACGTCTTCCACATAGAGCAATTCTTGATCAAAGCGCTTGGCATCCCACATCGGCACCTTCAGGCCCAGCGCCTTGCACAGCAACGTCTGGCCGGCACACAGCTTTTGCGACGCGCGCGGGCTGCCGTCGGCATTCGGGTTGTTCAGCAGCATCTGCGCCAGGCTGGCGGGCCCGGAGGTTTCATCGACCCAGGGATAGGCCGATTTGATCAGCACGGCATTGCCAGGCCCCTGCGCGCTGAAGTTCAGCGAATCGCCGCCACGGGCGTAGTACATATAGATATGCCCGCCATCCAGAAACAAAGCCTTACGCTTTTCTGTGTAGCCGAGTGAGGCGTGGCTGCCTTTTTCGGCCACGTAATAGGCTTCGGTTTCAATAATTCGCGCCGAAAGCCAGCTATCGCCGACGCGATGGCGGATGACTTTTCCAAGCAAATCTTGCGCGAGTATTTGCGCGTCACGATCGAAGAAGCTGTCGGGCAGGGCGCTGGCGGGGAGTTGGGGCGAAGAACTGGGCATGGTGGCCTGGGGTTAATACGGCTAAATGTGACGGAATAATAACAACTCCCACCTTAATTACGGCTGAACCCCAGGTTTTTACAGTTCATTTCGACCATCCGCCCCTCACCGCTGTCAGTCGGGCGGCGTCACAGCTATAATCTGCCGCTTTCCTCTTTGCCAAGACTCCCTGACCATGACTGAGTCCGTTCTTGACTACATGACCCGCCTGGGTCGCGCTGCCCGTCAGGCCTCGCGGTTGATCGCCCGTGCGAGCACCGCGCAGAAAAACCGTGCCTTGCTGGCCGCCGCCGATGCTCTGGATGCTTCGCGCTCCGAGTTGACCGCCGCCAACGAACTGGACCTGGCCAACGGCCGCGCCAATGGCCTGGAACCGGCGTTGCTCGACCGTCTGGCGCTGACCCCGGCGCGTATCGACGACATGATCGAAGGCCTGCGTCAGGTGGCCAAGCTGCCTGACCCCATCGGTGAAATCCGCGATATGCGTTACCTGCCGTCCGGCATCCAGGTCGGCAAGATGCGCGTGCCCCTGGGCGTGATCGGCATCATCTATGAGTCGCGCCCGAACGTGACCATCGACGCCGCGAGCCTGTGCCTCAAGTCGGGCAATGCCACCATCCTGCGTGGCGGGTCCGAGGCGATCAATTCCAACCGCGCCATCGCCGCCTGCATCCAGCAGGGCCTGGCCGTGGCGGAGTTGCCGGCCGAAGTGGTGCAAGTGGTGGAAACCACCGACCGTGCCGCTGTCGGCGCGCTGATCACCATGCCGGAATTCGTCGACGTGATCGTGCCGCGCGGTGGCAAGAGCCTGATCGAGCGCGTCAGCCGCGATGCCAAGGTGCCAGTGATCAAGCACCTGGACGGCGTCTGCCACGTGTATATCGACATCGCCGCCGACATCGACAAGGCGATCCGCATCGCCGACAACGCCAAGACCCACCGCTACGCGCCGTGCAACACCATGGAAACCCTGCTGGTGCACGTCGGCATTGCCGAGCGCGTGCTGCCGCCGCTGGCTGCCATCTACCGTGACAAGGGCGTGGAGCTGCGCGGTTGCGAACGCACCCGTGCGCTGTTGGGCGCGGATGTGATCGAAGCCACCGAGCAGGACTGGTACACCGAGTACACGGCGCCGATCCTGTCGATCCGCATCGTCGACGACCTGGACCAGGCCATCGAACACATCAACACGTACGGCTCCAAGCACACCGACGCCATTGTCTCCGAGCATTTCAGCGATGCCCGGCGTTTCCTCACCGAAGTGGATTCCGCTTCGGTGATGATCAACGCCTCGACGCGCTTTGCCGACGGCTTCGAGTACGGCCTGGGGGCGGAGATCGGCATCTCCACCGACAAGCTCCACGCACGTGGCCCGGTTGGCCTGGAAGGCTTGACCAGCGAGAAGTACGTGGTGTTCGGCGACGGTCATGTGCGCACTTGATGGCTAAACGCATCGGGCTGCTCGGCGGTACCTTCGACCCCGTGCACATCGGCCATTTGCGCAGTGCCCTGGAAGTCGCGGATGCCTTGGCGCTGGATGAGCTGCGCCTGATCCCTAACTTCCGGCCGCCCCATCGCGACACCCCGCAGGTGTCGCCGCAGCAGCGCCTGGAAATGGTGCGCCTGGCCGTAGAAGGCATACCGCCGCTGGTGGTGGATGATCGTGAGCTCAAGCGCGATAAACCGTCCTACACTGTCGACACCCTGGAGCTGATGCGCGCCGAGTTGGCCGCGGATGACCAGTTGTTTCTGCTTTTGGGCTGGGACGCATTTTGCGGCCTGCCCTCTTGGCATCGCTGGGAGGAACTCCTCCAGCACTGCCACATCCTGGTTTTGCAACGCCCGGATGCCGACAGCGAACCGCCGGATGCCTTGCGCAACCTGCTGGCCGCGCGGTCGGTAAGTGACCCCTTGGCCCTGACCGGGCCGAACGGGAATATTGCATTCGTCTGGCAGACCCCGCTTGCGGTGTCCGCCACCCAGATCCGTCAACTGCTGGCCAGCGGGAAGTCGGTACGTTTCCTGGTGCCTGACGCGGTCCTGGCCTACATCGATGCGCACGGGCTTTACCGTGCGTCGAACTGAAAAGGCGCGCTTGAACGCACGAACACTCGTGCAGCGAGCGCCCGAACATATGAGCAAAACGAGTTTTTTATGACGAACAAAGACGTAAGCAAAGTAAAACGCAAAGGCACGTTCAAAAGCGCCCCGCTGCCGGTTGAAGCCCACGTTGGCCCGGAACTGGCTGGCGAAGAGCTGGTGAAAGTCGCCGTTGCCGCCCTGGAAGACGTGAAGGCCCAGGACATCCAGGTCCTGGACGTGCGCGACAAGCAGAGCATCACCGACTTCATGATCATCGCCACCGGTACCTCCAACCGCCAGATCGGCGCGATGCTGGACAAGGTTCGCGAAGCCGTCAAAGCCCAAGGCGTGAAGCCACTGGGTGAAGAAGGCAAGGGCGACAGCGACTGGGTGCTGCTGGACATGGACGACGTGATCGTTCACATGATGACCAGCAATGCCCGTCAGTTCTACGACCTGGAGCGTCTGTGGAAAGGCGCCGAGCAGAGCCGTGCCGCCGATGGCAAGCACCACAGCCCGGAAGTGGGCCACGCGCACTTCGACAAGCTCAACAAAGACCAGGAATAAGGAACGGCTGTGCGCCTGCGTCTGATTGCTGTCGGTTCACGCATGCCCAAGTGGGTGGAAGAAGGCTGGCACGAGTATGCCAAGCGTCTGCCCGCCGAGCTGTCGCTGGAACTGGTGGAGATACCGCTCAACACCCGGGGCAAGAATGCCGACGTGGCGCGCTTCATCCGTCAGGAAGGCGAAGCCATGCTGGCCAAGGTCGGCCCCAACGAGCGCATCGTCACCCTCGAAGTGCACGGCAAACCCTGGAGCACCGAGCAACTGGCGGTGGAACTGGATCGCTGGCGCCTGGACTCGCGCACCGTCAACTTCATGGTCGGCGGCCCCGAAGGGCTGGCGCCGGAAGTCTGCGCGCGGGCGGACCAGCGCTGGTCGCTGTCGGCGCTGACGCTGCCGCACCCGTTGGTAAGGATCCTGATCGGTGAACAGCTGTATCGCGCCTGGACAGTTCTGTCCGGGCACCCTTATCACAAATAATCTGCGCCTCTCCCGATGACCCAGCCGATCCGCATCAAGGACCACGAGAAAGACGCACGTCTGGTACGCGCGCGGGTGGTGTTTGGCGCGATCATGGTGGTGGCGCTGATCGGGGTGCTGATTGCGCGCCTGTATTTCCTGCAGGTGATCCAGTACGACTACCACTCCACGCTGTCGGAAAACAACCGCGTGCATGTGCAGCCGATTCCGCCGACCCGTGGGCTGATCTTCGACCGTAATGGCGTGGTGGTGGCGGATAACCGGCCCAGCTTCAGCCTGAGCATGACCCGTGAGCGTTCCGGCGATTGGCAGCAGGTCCTCGATGTCATCGTCGAGGTGCTGCAGTTGACCCCGGAAGACCGGGTGATCTTCGAGAAACGCATGAAGCAGGGGCGTCGGCCTTTCGAACCGGTGCCGATCCTGTTCGAGCTGACCGAAGAGCAGATTGCGCGGATCGCGGTGAACCAGTTCCGCCTGCCTGGTGTGGAAGTGGTGGCGCAGCTGGTACGCCACTATCCCCAAGGGCCGCACTTTGCCCACTCCGTCGGCTATATGGGGCGAATCAACGAGAAAGAGCTGAAAAGCCTCGATCCCGTCAATTACAGCGGCACCCACCATATCGGCAAGACCGGCATCGAGCGTTTCTACGAGCCCGAACTGCACGGCCAGGTGGGTTACGAAGAAGTCGAGACCAACGCTCGCGGCCGTGTGCTGCGGGTGCTCAAGCGTACCGACCCGGTGCCGGGCAAGGACATTGTGCTGAGCCTGGACATCAAGCTGCAGGAAGCGGCCGAGATGGCCCTGGGCGGCCGGCGTGGTGCAGTGGTGGCGTTGGACCCGAAGACCGGCGAAGTGCTGGCCATGGTCAGCCAGCCGAGCTTCGACCCCAACCTGTTCGTGACCGGGATCAGCTTCAAGGCCTACGCCGAGTTGCGCGACTCCATCGACCGGCCGCTGTTCAACCGTGTGTTGCGCGGCCTGTACCCGCCGGGTTCGACGATCAAGCCGGCGGTGGCGATTGCCGGCCTGGATGCGGGTGTGGTCACGGCTTCCAGCCGGGTATTCGACCCGGGCTACTACATGCTGCCCAACTACGACCACAAATACCGCAACTGGAACCGTACCGGTGACGGCTATGTCGACCTGGATACCGCGATCATGCGTTCCAACGACACCTATTTTTACGACCTGGCCCACAAGCTGGGGATCGACCGCTTGTCCGCCTACATGGGCAAGTTCGGCCTCGGTCAGAAAGTCTCCCTGGATATGTTCGAAGAATCCCCTGGCCTGATGCCATCGCGGGAGTGGAAGCGTGCGACCCGCCGCCAGGCATGGTTCCCGGGCGAAACCCTGATCCTCGGCATCGGCCAGGGCTATATGCAGGCCACGCCTTTGCAACTGGCCCAGGCCACGGCGCTGGTGGCCAACAAAGGCATCTGGAACCGCCCGCACCTGGCCCGGACCATCGAAGGCGAAAAGCCTGTGGATGAAAACCCGATCCCCGACATCGTACTGCGCGATCCGTCCGACTGGACCAAGGTCAACCACGGCATGCAACAGGTGATGCACGGTGCACGCGGGACCGCGCGCAAGGCGGCGATCGGTGCGCAATACCGTATCGCCGGCAAGAGTGGTACCGCCCAGGTGGTGGCGATCAAGCAGGGCGAGAAATACGACCGTTCCAAGGTCCAGGAACGCCACCGCGACCACGCCTTGTTTGTGGGCTTTGCCCCGGCCGACGACCCGAAAATCGTGGTGGCGGTGATGGTCGAGAACGGCGAGTCCGGCTCCGGTGTGGCGGCGCCTGTAGTACGCCAGGTGATGGACGCCTGGTTGCTGGCCGACGACGGCAGGCTCAAGCCCGAATATGGCGGCCCCCCTTCAACCCCAGAGGTTACGGCCAGTGAAGAGTAATTTTGACCGCATCCTCTCCAGCGAGGATGTGATGCGTCGCCGCGCGACTTTGTTGCAGCGCATGCACATTGATGGCCCGTTGCTGATCCTGCTGCTGACCCTGGCGGCCGGCAGCCTGTTCGTGCTGTATTCGGCCAGCGGCAAGAACTGGGACTTGCTGATCAAGCAGGCTTCGTCGTTTGGCCTGGGCCTGCTGTCCATGGTGGTGATCGCCCAGCTGGAGCCGCGTTTCATGGCGCGCTGGGTGCCGCTTGGCTATGTGGCCGGGGTGTTGCTGCTGGTGGTGGTGGACGTCATGGGCCACAACGCCATGGGCGCGACCCGCTGGATCAATATTCCGGGGGTGATTCGCTTCCAACCGTCGGAATTCATGAAGATCCTGATGCCGGCGACGATCGCCTGGTACCTGTCCAAGCGCACCTTGCCGCCGCAGCTCAAGCATGTGGGGATCAGCCTGATCCTGATCGGCATCCCCTTTGTGCTGATCGTGCGCCAGCCGGACCTCGGCACCTCGCTGCTGATCCTGGCCGGCGGTGCGTTCGTGCTGTTCATGGGCGGGCTGCGCTGGCGCTGGATCCTCAGCGTGCTGGCGGCGGCAGTGCCGGTGGCCGTGGCCATGTGGTTCTTCTTTATGCACGACTACCAGAAGCAGCGGATCCTGACGTTCCTCGATCCCGAAAGCGACCCGCTCGGCACCGGTTGGAACATTATCCAGTCGAAGGCGGCCATCGGTTCCGGCGGTGTATTTGGCAAGGGCTGGCTGCTCGGCACCCAGTCGCATTTGGACTTTCTGCCCGAGAGCCATACCGACTTCATCATTGCGGTGATGGGCGAAGAGTTCGGCCTGGTGGGCATCTGCGCACTGTTGCTGATCTATCTGCTATTGATTGGTCGTGGCCTGGTGATTACCGCACAGGCGCAGACGCTGTTCGGCAAATTGCTCGCCGGCAGCCTGACCATGACTTTTTTTGTTTACGTTTTCGTCAACATCGGTATGGTCAGTGGCCTGCTGCCGGTGGTTGGGGTGCCGTTGCCGTTCATTAGCTACGGCGGAACTTCGCTGGTGACATTGCTGTCAGCGTTTGGGGTTTTGATGTCGATTCATACGCATCGCAAGTGGATCGCACAGGTTTGAATAAGGTGAAGATGTCAATGCAAGTAATGCGCGGCTGGGCGACTCGGCATGCGTCCTGGATGGGCCTGATCGGGCTGCTGGGGGCAACGCACGAGGCGCAGGCCGGTGACTACGATGGCTCACCCCAGGTCGCCGAATTCGTCGGTGAAATGACCCGCGACTACGGCTTCGCCGGTGAACAGCTGATGGGCGTGTTCCGCGAAGCCCAGCGCAAGCAGGCGATCCTCGACGCGATTTCTCGCCCCGCCGAGCGCGTGAAGCAGTGGAAGGAATACCGTCCGATGTTCCTCACCGACGCCCGGGTGGCCCGGGGGGTGGACTTCTGGCGCCAGCACGAGGCCGTGTTGGCCCGCGCCGAGCAGGAGTACGGCGTGCCGGCCCAGGTCATCGTTGCGATCATTGGCATTGAAACCTTCTACGGGCGCAATACCGGCAGTTACCGGGTGATCGACGCCCTGTCGACCCTGGGCTTCGATTACCCGCCGCGCGCCGACTTCTTCCGCAAGGAACTGCGTGAGTTCCTGCTGTTGGCCCGTGAAGAGCAGGTCGACCCGCTGACCCTCAAGGGCTCCTACGCCGGGGCGATGGGCTTGCCGCAGTTCATGCCGAGCAGTTTTCGCGCCTACGCGGTGGATTTCGACGGCGACGGGCACATCAATATCTGGAGCAACCCGGACGATGCCATCGGCAGTGTGGCCAGCTACTTCAAGCGCCACGGCTGGGTCGGTGGCGAGCCGGTGGTGATCCGCGCCGATGTCAGCGGGGAGCGTGCCGATGAAGGCCTGACCCAGGGTATCGAGCCGGCCAAGACCGTCGGGGAGTTGCGGGCGCTGGGCTGGTCGAGTCAGAATGCGCCACGCGACGATATGCCGGTGACGGCATTCCGCCTCGAAGGTGAAAACGGCCCTGAATACTGGATGGGCCTGAAGAATTTTTACGCAATCACGCGTTATAACCGCAGTGTGATGTACGCCATGGCCGTGCATCAGCTGTCAGACATGCTGGTCCAAGCACGGGGCAACAAGTAATGCGGGCATCGCCGTTCAATCAACCGCTCAAGCTGGTGGCGTTCGCCGCGTTGTCCCTGCTCGTCGTCAGTTGTTCCACCAGCCGTGGCCCGGTACCGAAGTCCGGCGGCACTGCGGTGCGTTCCCAGCCAGGGCTGGACATCAACCGCGCGCACAAAGATGGCGCGCCGTGGTGGGATGTCGACGTGTCGAAGATCCCGGACGCCACGCCGACCCTGCACACCGGCCCGTACAAGGCCAACCCCTATACGGTGCTGGGCAAGTCCTACTTCCCGCTGCAGGACTCCAAGACCTACGTGCAATCGGGCACGGCGTCCTGGTATGGCACCAAGTTCCACGGCCAGAACACCGCCAACGGCGAAGTCTATGACCTGTACGGCATGAGCGCGGCCCACAAGACCCTGCCGCTGCCCAGCTATGTCCGCGTGACCAACCTGGACAACAACCGCACGGTGATCCTGCGGGTCAACGACCGTGGGCCGTTCTATTCGGATCGCATTATCGACTTGTCCTACGCCGCCGCAAAAAAACTCGGCTATGCCGAAACCGGTACCGCGCGGGTCAAGGTCGAAGGCATCGATCCGGCGCAGTACTGGGCCCAGCGTGGCAAGCCCGCGCCGTTGATGCTCAACGAGCCGCAGAGTGCGCAGCCGCAAGTGACGGCATCTACCGGCAAGATCGAACAATGGACACCGCCACCGCAGCAGCACGCACCGGATACCGTGGTCGTGCCCCATGCGGCACCGGGCGCCGCGGTCGCGGGCGGGCAATACCTGCAAGTAGGTGCTTTCGCCAACCCGGATGCGGCAGAACTGTTAAGGTCCAAGCTCAGCAGCATGGTCAGCGCGCCGGTATTCATCAGCTCCATCGTGCGTAACCAGCAAACGTTGCACCGTGTGCGCATGGGCCCGATCGGTTCGCCGAGCGAGGTTGCGCAAGTGCAGAACAGCGTGCGCCTGGCCAACCTGGGGCAACCCAGCGTGGTCACTGCCGAATAATAAATTGATGGTTGAGGCTCGCATGCGGGCCTGGACCCTGGTTGTTGGCTCGTTGAACAATAAAACCCAGGGGCAAGGGGTGAGCGGGCAACCGAACACGTGACAGTCTGGTAGCGGGCTGTCTGAATAAGTTTTGCCCGCGAGGGCAAGTTTCCATAAGCAATTTCGAGAGACGGATGAACATCACCACCTTAGCCAAACGCACGTGCCTGCTTCTTTCGCTGATCATCACCCCGGCCGCCTGGGCGGTTGAAATGGTACCGGCTTCACCGCAACTGGCCGCCAAGTCCTGGGTCCTCATGGATGCCGCCAGTGGCAACGTGCTGGTCGAGAGCAACGGTGACCAGCGCCTGCCACCGGCCAGCCTGACCAAGCTGATGACCGCCTACATCGCGACCCTGGAAATCCGTCGCGGCCAGATCGGCGAAAACGACCCGGTGACCGTCAGCGAAAACGCCTGGCGTACCGGCGGTTCGCGGATGTTTATCAAGGTGGGCTCGCAAGTCACTGTGAGCGACCTGCTGCACGGCATCATCATCCAGTCCGGTAACGACGCCAGCGTCGCCCTGGCCGAGCACATCGCCGGCAGCGAAGACGCATTCGCCGACATGATGAACAAAACCGTGGCCGACCTGGGCATGACCAACAGCCACTTCATGAACCCGACCGGCCTGCCAAACCCTGAGCACTACTCGTCGGCTCACGACATGGCGATCCTGGCGCGCGCGATCATTCGTGTCGACCCGGTGCACTACGCGATCTACTCCCAGAAGGAATTCTTCTGGAACAACATCAAGCAGCCTAACCGCAACCTGTTGCTGTGGCGCGACAAGACCGTCGATGGCTTGAAAACCGGCCACACCGACGAAGCCGGCTACTGCATGGTGTCGTCCGCGGTACGTGATGGCCAGCGCCTGATCGCGGTGGTCTTCGGCACCAACAGCGAGCAGGCCCGTGCGGCCGAGACGCAAAAATTGCTGACCTACGGTTTCCGCTTCTTCGAAACCCAGACCTTCTACCAGAAGGGTGCTGAACTGGCGACCGCGCCGGTATGGAAAGGCGCGACCTCACAGGTCAAGGCCGGCCTGGCTGAAGACCTGACCCTGACCATGCCTAAAGGCCAGCTGAAAAAGCTCGCTGCCAGCATGACCATGAACCCGCAATTGGTTGCGCCAATCGCCAAGGGCGACGTGATCGGTAAAGTCGAAGTCAAGCTGGACGACAAGGTGGTGCACAGCGCCGACCTGATCGCGCTGGACGCCGTCGACGAAGGTGGTATCTTCCGCCGCGTGTGGGATAGCATCCGTCTATTCTTCTACGGCTTGTTCAACTGATTGTGTGCACCTGCAAAGCCCCGCGTTGATCCGACGCGGGGCTTTGCCGTCGCCACGGCTTACCGCTTACGAGGCCGTTCTGCCATGACCGATAAAGAAGTAAAGGCGCCAAAGATCGAATTCCCGGTGACGGATTATCCCGTCAAGGTGATCAGCGATACCGGTGTAGGCAACAAAGACAGAATCCTGGATATCGTGCGTAAACACGCGACGATCAATGACAACCGGGTGGACGAGCGTTCGAGCACCAACGGTAAGTACACCACGATCCAGTTGCACATCGTTGCGACCGGTCAAGACCAGCTCTACGACATCAATAGCGAACTGCGGGCCACCGGCTTCGTGCACATGGTGCTGTGATGTCACAGGTCCTGGGCTTTCGCGAGCTCGGCCGGATGGACTACGAGCCCGTCTGGCACGCCATGCAGCGGTTCACGAATGAACGCGGTACTTCGGCGCCCGACGAAATCTGGTTGGTGGAACATCCACCGGTGTTCACCCAGGGCCAGGCCGGCAAGGCCGAACATCTGCTGCTGCCGGGGGATATTCCGGTGGTGCAGGTCGACCGAGGTGGCCAAGTGACTTACCATGGGCCCGGTCAACTGGTGGCGTACCTGCTGCTGGACGTGCGCAAGCTGGGTTTTGGCGTGCGCGACCTGGTGAGCCGCATGGAGGCTTGCCTGATCGAGCTGTTGGCCAGTTACGGCGTGAGCGCCGCGGCCAAGCCCGATGCACCCGGTGTGTATGTGGACGGCGCGAAAATCGCCTCCCTCGGTTTGCGCATTCGCCACGGTTGTTCCTTTCATGGCCTGGCCCTGAACGTGGACATGGACCTGGCACCGTTCCGGCGCATCAACCCGTGCGGTTATGCCGGGCTGGCAATGACCCAACTGAGCGACCACGCCACACCGATTAAATTTGCCGAGGTAAGTGCCCGGCTGCGTGCGCAGCTCGTCAAACACCTCGACTATGCTGAGCAGACGACCCTCACGGGCGGAATCGACTGATTATGACTACTGATGCAGTGCAAACCATGATCCCGACGCTGGACATCACCGAGCGTCCGGCCCCGGCCCCGCGTGCCAAGGTGGAAGCCGGCGTCAAGCTGCGCGGCGCCGAGAAGGTTGCACGCATCCCGGTCAAGATCATCCCGACCACCGAGTTGCCGAAGAAGCCCGACTGGATCCGCGTGCGCATCCCGGTTTCGCCGGAAGTCGACCGTATCAAGGCCCTGCTGCGCAAGCACAAGCTGCACAGCGTGTGCGAAGAGGCGTCCTGCCCGAACCTGGGCGAATGCTTCTCCGGCGGCACCGCCACCTTCATGATCATGGGTGACATCTGCACCCGTCGTTGCCCGTTCTGCGACGTCGGCCATGGCCGGCCGAAGCCACTGGACGTCAACGAACCGGAAAGCCTGGCCATCGCCATTGCCGACCTGAAACTCAAATACGTTGTGATCACCTCGGTTGACCGTGATGACCTGCGCGACGGCGGTGCCCAGCACTTTGCCGACTGCATCCGCGAAATCCGCAAGCTGTCGCCGAACGTGATGCTCGAGACCCTGGTGCCTGACTACCGTGGCCGCATGGACGTCGCGCTGGAAATCACCGCTGCCGAGCCGCCGGATGTGTTCAACCACAACCTGGAAACCGTGCCTCGCCTGTACAAGGCTGCGCGTCCAGGTTCGGACTACCAGTGGTCGCTGACCCTGCTGCAGAAATTCAAGCAGATGATGCCGCACATCCCGACCAAATCCGGCTTGATGCTCGGCCTGGGCGAGACCGATGAAGAAGTGATCGAAGTCATGAAGCGCATGCGCGAACACGACATCGACATGCTGACCCTGGGCCAATACCTGCAACCGTCGCGCAGCCACTTGCCGGTGCAGCGTTTCGTGCACCCGGACACCTTCGCCTGGTTCGCCGAGGAAGGCTACAAGATGGGCTTCAAGAACGTCGCCTCGGGCCCGCTGGTACGCTCTTCGTACCACGCCGACGAACAGGCCAAGCTGGTCAAGGCTAGCCTGGTTTCCTGATCGGGGTTCAGAGCCGGTGTGGGAGTGGGCTTATGTGGGAGGGGGCTTGCCCCCGATTGCGGTATGTCAGTCGCTACATGTGCTGGCTGATCCACCGCTATCGGGGGCAAGCCCCCTCCCACATTGGTTTCAGCGTTAGAGAGGGAGATTCTCAGATGACCGCCGCCGTTCCAGCCCTTCGCTCTGAAGGCACCATCGCCCTGATCGCCCCCGCCGGCCCCGCCGTGCTGGACGTTGAAAAGGCCGGCCAATGGATGCGCACGCGCGGCTACGATCTGCGAATTTTCCCCGGTGTCTATGAACGCGACGGCTACCTCGCCGGCAGCGATGCCGTGCGCCTGCGTGACCTGCACGCGGCTTTTGCCGATCCGCACATCGACGCTATCTTCTGTCTGCGCGGTGGTTACGGCACGCCACGGCTGCTCGACGCGCTGGATTTCGACCTGCTGCGCGCCAATCCCAAGCCGTTCGTCGGCTATAGCGACATCACCGCCCTGCACCTGGCAATCAACCGTTACGCCGGTTTCGTGACCTTCCACGGCCCGATGCTCAATGCCGACCTGCTCGGCGGCAAGCAACAACCTACCGAGTCTTCATTGTTCAGCCTTCTGCGCGGCCAGTTGGGCGCCGGCAGCGTGCTTGCGCACCCGGTGGCGTACCCGCTGACCACGATCGAGCCTGGCATTGCCCGTGGGCGCTTGCTGGGGGGTAACCTGTCGATGATTGCGGCGGTCATGGGCACGCCTTACGAAATCGACGCTGAAGGCATCATCCTGTTTATCGAAGACGTCAACGAACCGATCTACCGCATCGACCGCCTGTTGACCCATCTGCGTCTGGCAGGCAAGTTGGCCCAGGTCGCGGGTGTACTGGTCGGGGATGTGGCGGGTGTGGATAACGTGGCGCTGGAGCGCTTGCTGACGCAGACGTTCGAGCCATTGCGCATACCGGTGCTGGCCGGCTGGCGCAGCGGGCATTGCGATCCGAACCTGACGCTGCCCATGGGCGCCTTGGTACGGCTGGATGCGGGGGAGCAGCGGGTAGTGTTGGAGCAGGAAGTGGTCTTCAGGTCCTGAATCTGCTGGCGTTTGCTACACCGCAATCGGGGGCTTGCCCCCGATTGCGGCAGTCGCCATAGGCGGATCTATCGGTTTTGCAGCGACTCCAGCAACTTCACCGTCGGATACCCATCCGCCGGCCAGCCCAGCGCCTGCTGTGCGGCCCGAATCGCCTTGCGCGTATTGGCGCCGATAATCCCATCCGGGTTGCCCGCGTCATAACCGTTGGCGCTCAACGCCGTCTGCAGATCAATGCGCTGGGAGCGACTCAGCGGCAGCTCATCCTTGGGCCAGTCACCACGGATCACACCGCCGCCGCCAAAGCGCTCCGACAACAGGCCCACCGCCAGTGCGTAGGACGACGAGTTGTTGTACTTGAGGATCGCGCGGAAGTTATCCAGTACCAGGAACGCCGGGCCACGGTAGCCTGCCGGCAGCAGCAGGGCGGCGGACAGTTGGTCGACGTTCGGCGGCATGCTCGCGCCCGGTGGCAGTTGAATGCCCAGTTTCATCCACTCGGCAATGCTCTTGCGCACGCCGCCGTCAGCCAGGGCGTAGTCGAAGTTCGCCGGCAATTGCTTGACTTCAAAGCCCCACGGCTGGCCTTTCTGCCAGCCGGAGCTTTGCAGGTAGTGCGCGGTCGATGCGAGGGCGTCGGCCGGGCTGTTCCAGATGTCGCGGCGACCGTCGCCATCGAAGTCCACCGCGTGGGTGTTGTAAGTGGTCGGAATGAACTGGGTCTGGCCCATGGCCCCGGCCCAGGAGCCCTTCATCTGGTCGGCGGCGATGTCGCCGTGCTGGATGATTTGCAATGCCGCCAGTAATTGCGCCTGGGCAAAGGCCGGGCGGCGGCCTTCATAGGCCAGGGTCGCCAGGGAGCGGATCACCGAATTATTGCCCTGGAACTGGCCGAAGTTACTCTCCATGCCCCATACCGAGACCAGCGCCTGGCGGTCGACGCCATAACGCTGCTCGATGCTTTGCAGGATGTCAGCGTACTTGATCAGCAGCGCCTGACCATTGCGTACGCGCACGGGCGACAGGGCGCCGTCGAGGTATTCCCACACAGGGCGGGAAAACTCCGGCTGGCTGCGGTCGGCGCGGATCACCGCCATATCGGGGGTGACATTGGCGAATGCGGTGTCGAAAACGTCGGCCGTGATGCCGGCTTGCAGGGCTTGCGCGCGAAAACCGGCCTGCCATTCAGCAAAGGTCTGGGTCGGTTGGATGTCGAGATTGTCCACGGCCAGCGGGGCCACGACGGCAGGGGCCACTACGGGGGCGGTCTGGAGCTTCGGCAAGGGTTGGGCATCGGCGGCGGTGGGTTTTTCCGCGCAGGCGACAAGCAGAATGAGGCTGGAGGCAGCGATCAATTGGCGAAGGTGCCAACGACGGGAAAGACAAGAGGGCATGCACAGGTCCAGGAATTACAAATCAGGCACAGACCTTATCATGCCAGAGGGGCGCTTGCCTTCAGGCAGCCAGAAAGTAAGAAGCCTCCCAGCTATTAGACTGGAAGGCTTCGCGGCGGTAGCTGCCTTTGCCCTTGCCGGCGCGTTCCTGACGGCTGCGGAACAGTGGCTGGGCGATGATGGATTTGGCCTTGTTGGGGCCATGCTTGGATGGCTTTTTGCTCATGGTCGATGCTCTTGATGGGGGGAGATGCGGCGCAAATAATCTGCCGAAGTCAGGCCGCTGTAAAGCCCATGAATTGTAAACGCAGTCAAAAATGTGGGAGGGGGCTTGCTCCCGATAGCTGTGGCTCAGTCAACAATGCAGTGGCTGACACGCCGCTATCGGGGGCCCCCTCCCACATTGGTTTTGCAGTGTTTTTAAGAGAGGGGTTATTCGGCGGGAAGTGCCAGGCGCTGACCGGCCATCAACAGCGATAAACGGCTCAGGCTCATCCACGGCGAACCCGCCGCCTGGCCCTTGATCTGTGCATCAATGCGCTGCGCTTCCAGCAACAGCTGCGCCCAGCGTTGCGCCGAGTGCCGTTGCAGGGCTTTGCTCATCAGGGGTTTGCGCTTGTCCCACACCGGTGGTCGCGCCTGGCTGAAGCACTTGTCCAGCGGCGTGCCCAGGCTGTATTGCAGGGCAATATTGGCCAATACCCGTAGCTCCCGGGCCAGGGCCCAGAGAATCACCGGTGGCTCCACCCCTTCGCCACGCAGGCCTTCGAGCATGCGCAGGGCATGGGCGGGCTCGCCGTTGAGGATCGCATCCACCAGCCCGAACACGTCAAAACGTGCACTGTCTGCCACGGCGCCCTGGACGGTCTCGACGGTAATCTGCCCGTCTTCGGTCATCAGCTTGAGCTTTTCGATCTCCTGGGCGGCGGCAAGCAAGTTGCCTTCGACCCGCGCGGCGATCAGCTCCACTGCATCCTGGGTCGCGGACAGCCCCGCCTGGGACAGGCGCTGGCGAATCCATTGCGGCAACTGATTGCTGTCCACTGGCCAGATCTGGATGAACTGGGTCTGCGCCCCTTCCACCAGGGCTTTGCCCCACTTGGTCTTCTGCGCGCTGCCGTCGAGCTTGGGCAAGCTGATCAGCAACACCGTGTCTTCGGCGGGCCGCGAGCAGTATTCCATCAGTGCAGCCGCGCCTTTATCACCGGGCTTGCCCGAAGGCAGGCGCAGCTCCAGCAGGCGTTTTTCGGCGAACAGCGACATGCTTGCGCCGGCTTGCAGCAGCGTGCCCCAGTCGAAACTGGCGTCGGCGCTGAATACCTGGCGTTCATCGAAGCCCTGCTGGCGTGCGGCGCAACGGATGGCGTCGGCGGCTTCCTGGCACAACAGCGGGTCATCACCGCTGACGATGTAGACAGGCGCGAGGCCACCTTGCAGGTGTTTGGCGAGTTGGGCGGGGGCGAGTTTCATAGGCAGGGTGAACGGGGCGCCTGGGGCGCCCCGTCTGGCTTACTCGACAGGGACTTCAACAGGCGATTGTTTCGGCGTGTTGTCTTCGTACTCTTTCGCGGCTTTCAGCGCGTCGGCATCGGCCTTGGCCTTGTCATCAGCACGTTGCTGCAAGGTTTCGAGTTGTTGCGGAGTCAGCAGCGACAGGCGCAGGACCATGCGTTGCACCAGCTCGCGACGCATCTCCTTGCGCACCTGGATGATTTCGGAGTCCGAACCCACCAGGTTGTTGCCATCGTGGCTGACAATCTTCTGCACCTGGATGTTGTCATTCATCAACGGCAGGTGATCGCGGCCCTGGATTTCAAAGCTGAGCACGGTGCTCAGTTCGATATCGGACGCACGTCCGGCGCTGGCGTAGCTCAGGTTGCGCTGGGTTTCTTTCTCGTTAGCCAGGAACAGTTTGTAGGTCGCGCCGGTGTAGACGTGCACGCCGCTGTTTTCCAGGACCTGGCGCAGCTGGGTCACTGTCTCGCTGTAGGCGTCGCGAGCGCTGACGTCCAGTTCCTTGATCGTCAGGTCATTGGTGCCGGTGCCGCGCAGCTGGAAGCCGCAAGCGCTCAGCAGTACGGCAAGGCCCATAACCAGCAGATTGCGTTTGATCATTTTGTTGCTCCCCTTGAAACCATGTGGGCCTTATCGAGGCCCTGAAGGCTTTGTTCGGCGCAGGGCTTGAGCCCCACGCCCGATCCGATTAGCTAGCGACGATATTGACCAGTTTGCCAGGCACCACGATCACTTTGCGGATCGTCAGGCCTTCGGTAAAGCGCAGCACGTTCTCGTTGACCCGTGCGGCCGCTTCGACTTCTTCACGGCTGGCACTGGCCGGCATGTCGATCTGGCCGCGCAGTTTACCGTTGACCTGGATCACCAGTTGCAGCGTGTCCTGTACCAGGGCGCTGTCATCCTGTACCGGCCAGCGCGCATCGATGACCGCGTCGCTATGGCCCAGGCGGCTCCACAGTTCGTGGCTGATGTGCGGTGTGATCGGCGCCAGCAGCAGGGTGACCGTTTCCAGGCCTTCCTGTACCAGTGCGCGATCCTGTGCGGTGGCTTGCGGGGCTTTTTCCAGCACGTTCATCAGCGTCATCACTTGGGCGATGGCGGTGTTGAACTTGTGGTTCTGGCCCACGTCCTGACTGGCCTGCTTGATGGCCAGGTGGGTACTGCGGCGAATGAGTTTCTGCTCGTCGCTCAAGGACGCTACGTCCAGCTTGGCCGGCAGGCCCTGGCTGACATGGGCGTGCGCCAGGCGCCAGACGCGCTTGAGGAAACGGTGCGAACCTTCGACGCCGGAATCGGACCATTCGGCGCTCATGTCAGGCGGCGAGGCGAACATCATGAACAGGCGGCAGGTGTCGGCGCCGAACTGGTCGATCATCGACTGAGGGTCGACGCCGTTGTTCTTCGACTTGGCCATCTTCTCGGTGCCGCCGATTTCCACCGGCAGGCCGTCGGCGATCAGTTTGGCGCTGATGACCTTGGCCTTGCTGTCGCGCTCGAGCTCGACGTCCGCCGGGTTGAACCAGGTGTAGGCGCCATTGGCTTCGCGACGATAGTAGGTCTCGGCGATCACCATGCCCTGGGTCAGCAGGTTCTTGAACGGTTCGTTGGAACTCACCAGGCCTTCGTCGCGCATCAGCTTGTGGAAGAAGCGCGCGTACAGCAGGTGAAGGATGGCGTGTTCGATACCGCCGATGTACTGATCCACCGGCAACCAGTGGTCGGCTGCGGATTTTTCCACCAGGCCGCCTTCATAGTGCGGCGAGGCGTAGCGGGCGTAGTACCACGAGGACTCGACGAAGGTGTCCATGGTGTCGGTTTCACGCCTGGCCGGCGCGCCGCATTTCGGGCAGCTGCATTCGTAGAACTCGGGCATGCGCGCCAATGGCGAACCGGCGCCGTCCGGCACCACGTCTTCTGGCAGGACGACCGGCAACTGGTCTTCCGGCACCGGTACGTCACCGCAGGTCTGGCAGTGGATGATCGGGATCGGGCAGCCCCAGTAGCGCTGGCGGCTGATGCCCCAGTCGCGCAGGCGGAACTGGGTGCGCGAGGCGCCGAGGTTCTTCTTGATCAGTGCCACTTCGATGGCGTCGAAGGCGCCGACGAAGTCCAGGCCGTCGAACTCACCGGAGTTGATCAGCGTGCCGTGCTCGTTGTAAGCGTCCTGCCATGGGGCCGGGTTGGTGTCGCCCGAACTGGTCCGGACCACGGACTTGATCGGCAGGTTGTATTTGACCGCAAATTCAAAATCGCGCTCGTCGTGGGCCGGCACAGCCATTACTGCGCCATCGCCGTAGTGCATCAGCACGTAGTTGGCGACCCATACCGGCAACTTCTCGCCGGTCAGCGGGTGCTCGACGAACAGGCCGGTCGGCAGGCCTTTTTTCTCCTGGGTGGCGACGTCGGCTTCGGCCACGCTGCCGCCTTTGCATTCGGCGATGAACGCCTGCAGCTCAGGATTGTTCTGTGCGGCCTGGGTGGCCAGCGGGTGCTCGGCGGCCACGGCGACGTAGGTCGCGCCCATCAGGGTGTCCGGACGGGTGGTGAAGACTTTGAGTGCGCCAGCTTCGCCGATGGAGTCGACGTTGTAGGGGAACTGCACTTCCATGCCCTTGGACTTGCCGATCCAGTTGCGCTGCATGGTCTTGACCTGTTCAGGCCAGCCCGGCAAATCGTCGAGGCTCGACAACAGTTCATCCGCGTAGGCGGTGATCTTGAAGTAGTACATCGGGATTTCGCGCTTTTCGATCAGCGCGCCGGAGCGCCAGCCGCGACCGTCGATCACCTGTTCGTTGGCGAGGACGGTCTGGTCGACAGGGTCCCAGTTCACGGTGCCGCTTTTTTTGTAGATCACCCCTTTTTCGAACAGGCGGGTGAACAGCCATTGTTCCCAACGGTAGTAATCCGGCTTGCAGGTGGTGACTTCGCGGGACCAGTCCACCGCCAGGCCCAGGCTGCGCAGCTGGGTCTTCATGTAGGCGATGTTTTCGTAGGTCCACTTGGCGGGGGCCACGTTGTTTTTCATCGCGGCGTTTTCCGCCGGCATGCCGAAGGCGTCCCAACCCATGGGTTGCAGGACGTTCTTGCCTTGCATGCGCTGGTAGCGGGAGATGACGTCGCCGATGGTGTAGTTACGCACATGCCCCATGTGTAGCTTGCCGCTGGGGTAAGGGAACATCGACAGGCAGTAGAACGTCTCCTTGCCTGGCTGTTCACTGACTTCAAAGGACTTTTGCTCGTCCCAGAAGGTTTGGGCGGCATTTTCTATTTCACGGGGCTGATATTGTTCGTGCATGGCTACTTTTGAACTGAATAGGGGTGGCCTAATCCTCTTCGGTGCAACGTTCAGGTTGTTCGACACCAAAAAGCGGCGCGTCCGTGCCCAAACCCTGCGGGAAGTGGAGTTACAGGAAGCGCCGTAGCATACATGACCCCACTCTATCGAGGGAAACCCTGATTGCGCGGCAAGGGCCGTCTGTCGCGGCGCCGGGCAGGCGCACACACGGGGACTACGCTGTTTATTGGGGAGCAGTTCTTTCTTCAATGAGGTGAGGGGATGGTTGAATCGCAGCGAATCGCAACGAAACCGGAAATCTACGAAGGACTGATCGACCGATTGGGTCGTGCATTGGATGCAGCGAGGACCGCGGGCCGATTGCGTGATGAACGGCCCGTCGAGTTGGAACTGCGCGGCTTGAGCCGTGCGGAGCTGGAACTGATCAAAGCTTACCTGGAACGTAATAGGCGCAGTGCGCCTCCTTGGGTGGCAACCCCGCCAGCCAGAGAACCTACGCACTCAGCCAAGGTGGTGTGGCTCAAGGACTTGTCGGCCGGTCGTGGCCCGGAAAGGCTCCGGTCCGCCCGCTTCAAGTAGTTCACTCCCCAGGAACACATCATCGTGCCATGTCACTGTAAAGATTGTCGCTAAACCCCGTTACACCTTAGGCTTCGGGCATCTATGGAGATGCCCGATGCCTATTCGTTATTTCATCAAACAACTGCTCCTGCCACCCGGCATTCTCTTGCTGCTGCTGGCCCTTGCCTGGTGGTTTCGTCGCAGCCGCCCCCGTTTGGCCGGCTGCTGCTTTGCCCTCGGGTTTGGCGGCATGTGGTTGATCAGCCTGCCGGTGGCGGTGGAGTGGGGCGCACGTGCCCTGGAGACCGAACCACCGTTGGCCCGTGAAGACTGGTCGACCCTGGCCCAGCGCGCCGATGCCATTGTGGTGCTGGGCTCGGGACGCGAGCGCGGCGACCCCGCCTGGGGTTCTGATCAGCCGACCGGTATCGGCCTGGAGCGCCAGCGGTATGCCGCGCGACTGGCCAAGGCCTCCGGGCTGCCGGTGCTGACCACCGGTGGCCTGCATTACGGCACGCCGCCCAGCGAGGCGCAGTTGATGGCGGTGTCGATGCAGGATGACTTCGGCGTTGCTGTGCGCTGGAAGGAAGAACGCAGCCGCACCACCTGGGAAAACGCGCAGATGAGTGCCGGGATTCTATTGCCCGAGGGCATCAAGCGTGTGGTGGTGGTGACCCAGGCCTGGCACATGCCGCGGTCGGTGTGGAGTTTTGAAAAGGCCGGCTTCACCGTGGTGCCGGCGCCGGTGGGGTTCCTCGGCGTGGACAACGCCCGGCCGCTGGGCGGTTGGATGCCGGAGTTCAAGTCGGTGTGGCAGAGCGGGCAGTTGATCAATGAAGCGGTGGGGCAGCTAGGCTACCGGTTGTTCTATCGATAACCCTGCTGATTAAAATGCAGATCAAAGTGTGGGAGGGGGCCAGCCCCCTCCCACATTTTGTTTCGCGTTGGCTGTTAAACGGTTTTGGCCATCCGGCCTGCCAGCAACGCCCAACCAAACAGCGCCAGGCACACGATGATCAGCGGCCACGAGCGCCATTGCAGGTACGGCGTCAGGTTGTGCATCGGCACCACTTCGCCGTAGAGAATGCCGCGTTCGAACTGCGGGATCTGCACGGTGATCTGCCCAAACGGGTTGATCAACCCGGTCACGCCATTATTGGTGGCGCGGATCATCCAGCGGCCAGCCTCCAGCGCACGCATCTGCGCCATTTGCAGGTGCTGCAAGGGGCCGATGGAGCGGCCGAACCAGGTGTCATTGCTGATGGTCAGCAGCAGGTCGCTCTGGGCTGAAAGGCCGGCGGCGAACTCCGGGTATACCACTTCGTAGCAAATGAACGGCGCAATCTGATAGCCCTTGGCTTGCAGCATCGGCTGGTCGGCAGGGCCCCGGGCGAAGTCCGACATGGGCAGGTCGAAGAAGGCAATCAGGCCGCGCAGCATGTCCTGCAGCGGCACGTACTCGCCAAACGGCACCAGTTTCTGCTTGAGGTAGGTGCCGTCACCTTCACCCACCACGGTGATGCCGTTGAAGTAGCGCTTCTGGTGATGCACTTCCTGGCGTATCGGCACGCCAGTGATCAACGCGGTGTGCCGGTCGGCCGCAAACTTGCCCATCATTCCCAGGTAGCCCTCGACGGACTCCTTGAGCACCGGCACCGCCGTTTCCGGCCACACTAGCAGGTCGACCGGCTTGGAGCTGAAGCTCATGTCGCGGTACAGCGCGAGCTGCGCATTGAGCTGCTCGGGGTCCCACTTCATGCTTTGTTCGACGTTACCCTGAATCGCGGCAACGCTCAGCGGCGCGCCGGACGGCGTGGTCCAGGCATGATGCTTGAGCGCCAGGCCGATGGCCCAGGGCGCTACCAGCAACACCAGGCCGGCGCCGATAAACCCATTGCGTTTGCCGGCCAGCAGGCGCGGCAGGTTGCACAGCAGGGCCGCCGTCAGCGCCAGGGCAAAGGAAATCAGCCACATCCCGCCCACTGGCGCCAGGCCGGTTAGCGGGCCGTCGAGCTGGCTGTAACCGGAATACAACCATGGGAATCCGGTGAGGAACCAGCCGCGAAAGGCTTCCTGGCCGACCCACAACGCGGCAAACGTGAGCGCATCCGCCAACGGCGCTTCATTGCGACGCAACCAGCGCGCCCACAGCCAGGCGGGCAGGGCGAAGAACCAGGCAATGGCGGCGGTGAACAGCAGCATCAGGAACCCCGCCAGCAGCACCGAAGCGCCGCCGAAGTGGTGGATGCTGTAGTAGATCCAGCTGGTGCCGGCGCCAAACAGGCCGAACCCGAAGCACCAGCCACGGCCCAGGGCCTGGCGCGGCGTCAGCTCCCGCAGCCCGACATAGAACAATCCGACCGCAACCAGTGCAAATGGCCACAGGTCGAACGGCGCCAGCGCCAGGGTGGTGATGGCGCCGGCCACCACGGCCAGCAGGTTACCGGGCCAGCCGGGGCGGGTTAGGCGCTGCATATCAATCCTTAGCGGGCAATAGGTGTCAGGCGGATCAAGTGGATGCGGCGGCTGTCGGCATTCAGGATGCGGAAGCGATAGGCGCCGATCTCGGTGGTTTCGTTACGCTTGGGCAGGTGCCCGAACGCACTCATCACCAGGCCACCGACGGTGTCGAACTCGTCGTCGGAGAATTCGCTGTCGAAAAACTCGTTGAAGTTCTCGATCGGCGTCAGCGCCTTGACCAGGAAGTCACCGCTGGGCAGCGGCTTGATATAGCTGTCTTCTTCGACGTCGTGCTCATCTTCGATGTCGCCGACGATCTGTTCCAGCACGTCTTCGATGGTCACCAGGCCCGCCACGCCGCCGTATTCGTCGATCACAATGGCCATGTGATTGTGGTTGGCGCGAAATTCGCGCAGCAGCACATTCAGGCGCTTGGATTCAGGCACGAAGGTGGCCGGACGCAGCAAGTCCTTGATGTTGAAGCTGTCACCGTTCTCCTTGAGGATCAGCGGCAGCAGGTCCTTGGCCAGCAGGACGCCCATGACGTCGTCATGGCTTTCACCGATCACCGGGTAGCGCGAGTGCGCCGAGTCGATCACGGCCGGGAGGAATTCCCGTGGGGTCTGGGTCGCCTTGATGCTGATCATCTGCGAGCGCGGGACCATGATGTCCCGAACCTGCAGGTCAGCCACCTGGATGGCGCCTTCGACGATGGCCAGCGCTTCGCTGTCCAGCAACTTGTTCTGGTGGGCCTCGCGCAGCAGCTCCAGCAGCTCCTGGCGGTTTTTCGGCTCGTGGGCAAAAGCCTGGGTCAGTTTACCCAGCCATGACTTTTGCCCGTTGCTCGATCGGTCTTCGCTCATAGCGATTACTCTAAATCCTTTGATGTGACAGTTGAGTGTTGATCAGTTTTCGTCGTCTGCATATGGATCCGGGTGACCCAATTCTGCAAGCAACGTTCGTTCCAGTGCTTCCATTTCCTCGGCTTCTTCATCGTCTATATGGTCGTAACCCAAGAGATGCAAGCAGCCGTGGATGACTAGATGGGCCCAGTGAGCCTCAAGTTCCTTGCCTTGTTCCTTCGCTTCACGCTCGACCACCTCGACGCAGATCACCAGGTCGCCCAGCAAGGGGATGTCCAGCAACTCATCGGGTACGTCCGCAGGAAACGACAGCACGTTGGTCGCGTAATCCTTCTGGCGCCAGGTGTGGTTCAGCTCGCGGCCCTCGGGCTCGTCCACCAGGCGGATGGTCAGTTCCGAGTCGGCGCTGCGCTGGCGCAGGGCCAGGGCGCACCATTGACGGAACTGTTCTTCGCTGGGGGCGGGCGCTTCGGTGGCCAGCTGCAGGTCAAGCTCAAGCATCGCGGCGAACGTCCTTGGCTGGTGCGTCATCGCGGTGGTCGAAGCGCTCGTAGGCTTCGACAATGCGCTGCACCAGCGGATGGCGGACCACGTCCTTGGGCATGAAGTGCGTGAAGCTGATACCCGGCACGTCCTTGAGCACCTCGATCACCTGGGCCAGGCCGGACTTGGTGCCCTTGGGCAGGTCGACCTGGGTGACGTCACCGGTGATCACGGCGGTGGAGCCGAAACCGATCCGGGTGAGGAACATCTTCATCTGCTCGACGGTGGTGTTCTGGCTTTCGTCGAGGATGATGAAGCTGTTGTTCAAGGTGCGGCCGCGCATGTAGGCCAGCGGGGCGATCTCGATCACCTGGCGCTCGATCAGTTTGGCCACGTATTCAAAGCCGAGCATCTCGTACAGCGCGTCGTAGAGCGGGCGCAGGTACGGGTCGATCTTCTGGGCCAGGTCGCCGGGCAGGAAGCCGAGTTTTTCACCGGCCTCGACCGCTGGGCGCACCAGCAGGATACGGCGTACTTGCTCACGCTCCAGGGCGTCGACCGCACAGGCCACGGCCAGGTAGGTCTTGCCGGTACCGGCGGGGCCGATGCCGAAGTTGATGTCGTTGCCGAGGATTTCCTTGACGTAGCGCTGCTGATTCAAGCCGCGCGGGCGAATCATGCCTTTTTTGGTGCGCAGGGCCACGCTGGCTTCGGCCACCGGGTTGTTGGCCAGGTCTTCCACGGCGGATTCCTGCAGGTACAGGTGCACCGTTTCCGGCGACAGCTCGCTACCCTTGGTTTCACGGTAGAGGCGGCGCAGCAGGTTTTCTGCAGACGTGGTGTGTTGGGGTTCACCAATAAGCTCGAACTGATTGCCGCGATTGCGGATCTCGATGCTCAGGCGTTGCTCGATCAGGCGCAGGTGCTCGTCGAACTGTCCGCACAGGTTGGCGAAACGGCGAGCCTCAAAGGGCTCGAGGAGAAAACGATGGGGTTCTGCTATGGGTGCGTTCAAGGTTGCTTTTAGCCGCCCTTTGGCTGTTTAGGTGAAAGAGAGGATAACGCCAGTGACGCGGGTACGAAAGCACTTACGTCATTGGAATGTTGCACGGTTCCAATGTGGGAGGGGGCTTGTCCCCCTCTCACCTTTATTGCACCAGCGAGCCGCGCAGCGAGTGCGGTTGCGCCGCATCGATATGCACGTCGGCAAACTGACCGATCAATGTCGGATTATCGCAACGGAAGTTGACGATCCGGTTGTTCTCGGTACGGCCCTGCAATTCGCCAGGGTCTTTTTTCGAGTAGTCGGTGACCAGGATGCGCTGGATGGAGCCGACCATTTGTCGGCTGATCTCGAAACCCTGCTGGTTAAGGCGATGTTGCAGCGCGTTCAAGCGCTCTTTTTTCAGCGCTTCCGGGGTTTCGTCCAGCAGGTCCGCCGCCGGGGTGCCGGGGCGCTGGCTGTAGACGAACGAGTAGGAGAAGTCGAAACCGACGTCTTCGATCAGCTTCATGGTCTGCTGGAAGTCTTTCTCGGTTTCGCCGGGGAAGCCGACGATAAAGTCCGAACTGATGCAGATGCCCGGCACGGCTGCACGCAATTTGCGCAGTTTGGATTTGTACTCCAGGGCGGTGTGGTTGCGTTTCATCGCCGAGAGGATGCGGTCCGAGCCCGATTGCACCGGCAAGTGCAGGTGCTTGACCAGTTCCGGCACATCGGCATGGGCCTGGATCAGGCTGTCGGAGAACTCCAGCGGGTGCGAGGTGGTGTAGCGAATGCGCTCGATGCCATCCACCGCAGCGACCACGCGGATCAACTCCGCCAGGTCAGCCAGGCGCCCGTCGTGGGTCAGGCCGCGATAGCCGTTGACGTTCTGGCCCAGCAGGGTCACTTCGCGCACGCCGTTTTCGGCCAGGTGGATGATTTCTGCGAGCACGTCGTCAAACGGCCGGCTGACCTCTTCACCACGGGTGTAGGGCACCACACAGAAGGTGCAGTACTTGCTACAGCCTTCCATCACCGACACGTAGGCGCTCGGCCCGTCGATGCGCGGTTCGGGCAAGTGGTCGAATTTTTCGATTTCCGGGAACGAGACGTCGACCTGGGGCAGCTTGGTGATGCGTGCGGCGTCGATCATTTCCGGCAGGCGGTGCAGGGTCTGTGGGCCGAAGACCACGTCGACATACGGCGCACGGTCGCGGATCGCGGCGCCTTCCTGGCTGGCCACGCAACCGCCGACGGCGATCACCATGTCCGGGTTGGCCAGCTTCAATTCGCGCCAGCGGCCCAGCTGTGAGTACACACGGTCCTGGGCCCGCTCGCGGATCGAGCAGGTATTGAGCAGGATCACGTCGGCATCTTCGGCGCGGGCGGTGACTTCCAGGGCCTGGTGTTCACCCAGCAGGTCGACCATGCGCGAGCTGTCGTACTCGTTCATCTGGCAACCGTGGGTTTCGATATAAAGCTTCTTGGCCATGGGAATCGTCAACTGGTGGTAAAGAACCGCGCATTATAGGGGGCATGCCCATCGGTTCCTAGCACTGTGCATCGGGTGCCATGCTATAGTTCGCGCCCTCTTTTATATCCCCCATGTGTTCCTCACCCACCATGACCAAACGTGAAGCTCCAATCTATAAGGTGATTTTCCTCAACCAGGGCCAGGTGTTCGAAATGTACGCCAAGCAGATCTATCAAAGTGATCTGTGGGGTTTCCTGGAAGTGGAAGAGTTCGTCTTTGGCGAGCGCACACAGCTGGTCGTCGACCCGGGCGAGGAAAAACTCAAGGCTCAGTTCGAAGGCGTGGTGCGCAGTTTTGTGCCGATGCATTCGATCGTGCGCATCGACGAAGTCGAGCGCCTGGGCACGCCGAAAATCAGCGAAGCCCGGGGCATGAGCAATGTCATGCCGTTTCCGATGCCGATGCCTGAGAAGTAAAGTCTCTTGATGAATTTGTAGGACGCTTCTGAAATGCACCTGTAGTGCATGGACATTCTGCTGGAAAAGTAGCAGTTTTCGTCCATGCCGAGGGGGTGCCATGACTACATCAAGAATAAAATGCCTCGAAGTTTTCCCGTACTTCAACACTGTTAAACCACACCATTAGTTAACGCCGAGTTTCTTCTCACGCAGTCATTAACGAACTTATCTGTTCGGGAGTAGCCCCGTGCGCGATCCTCGCTATGACATTCTGTTTGAACCGGTGCAAATCGGCCCGGTTCGCACCCGCAACCGTTTTTATCAAGTTCCCCACTGTAATGGCATGGGCCATGTGCACCCCTCGGCCATGGCCCGCATGCGTGGCATAAAAGCCGAGGGCGGTTGGGGCGTGGTTTGCACTGAAGAGTGTGAAATCAGCCCGCTGAGCGAGTTCTCCCCTTACATAGAGGCGCGCTTGTGGGATGAACGCGACATTCCGGCACTCGCACTGATGTGCGAGGCGGTCCACCAGCACGGTTCACTGGCCGGCATCGAATTGGCGTTCAATGGTTACTCCGCGCCCAACCGCTACAGCCGTGAAATCCCCTGGGCGCCCTCCAATACGCCGGTGCGTGGTTATGACCCCGTCCAGGCGCGGGCCATGAGTCGTGCCGATATCCAGCAGTTACGCGCCATGCACCGCGCAGCCGCGCTGCGGGCGCGGGACGCGGGGTTTGACATCATCTATGTCTATGCCGGGCATGACCTGAGTGTGCCTTTCCATTTCCTCACACCACGTAATAACCGCCGCACCGATGAGTACGGCGGCGTGCTGGAAAACCGCGTGCGCCTGCTGCGCGAACTGATTGAGGACACCCGCGATGCGGTGGGTGATCGATGCGCCGTGGCGGTGCGCCTGGCGGTGGATGAGCAGATGGCCGGCGGTCTGTGTCGCGAGGGCGAAGGGGCTGAAGTTTTCTCGATGCTGGCGGACTTGCCGGACTTGTGGGATGTGAATGTCGCCGATTGGTCCAATGACAGCGTCACCGCGCGCTTTGCCTCGGAAGGTTATCAAGAGGCCTTCCTGCTGGGGCTCAAATCGCTGACCTGCAAGCCGGTGGTAGGCGTCGGGCGGTTCACCTCGCCGGACACCATGGCCTCCATGGTCCGCCGTGGCGTTCTCGACCTCATTGGTGCGGCCCGCCCTTCGATTGCCGATCCTTTCCTGCCAAAAAAGATTGAAGAGGGGCGCGCTGAAGAGATCCGTGAATGCATTGGCTGCAATGTGTGTGTCAGTGGCGATCACACCAGCACGCCTTTGCGCTGTACTCAGAATCCGACCATGGGCGAGGAGTGGCGGCGCGGCTGGCACCCGGAGGCGGTGAAGCGGGCGGATGAGCCAGGGCGCGCGCTGGTGGTCGGCGCCGGCCCTGCTGGGCTTGAGTGCGCGCGGATACTGGGCGCGCGAGGGATGGACGTTGCGCTTGTGGACAGCCAGCGCACGCTGGGCGGACGCGTAGCCTTGGAGGCGCGGCTTCCGGGGCTGGCGAGTTGGGCGCGGGTCATCGATTATCGACTGGATGCCTTAAGCCGCCTGGCATCGGTCGAGGTTTATCGGGAAAGTCCTTTGCAGGCCCAGGACGTCCTCGACTTTGCTGCCGAGCATGTATTTATCGCCACCGGCTCTCGCTGGCGGCGGGACGGGTTGGGGCGCGCCCTGCGGTGGGTGTTACCGGGCCTGGAGTGCCTGCCCGTGCTGACGCCGGACGATCTGATGGCGGGTGTACTACCGCCTTCACCGGTGCTGCTGTTCGACGACGATCACTATTACATGGGCAGTGTGTTGGCCGAGCACCTGGTGGCGCGGGGACTCGACGTGATATTCGTCACCCCTGCGGCGGATGTGGCGGCCTGGACCCACAACACCCTGGAGCAGCATCGCATCCAGCGCCGGCTGCTGGAGTTGAATGTCACGATCATCCCGTCCCATACACTGGTCAGTGGTATGCCGGAAGGTGTGCTGGCAGGGTGCGTCTACACCGCGCGGACCTCCTTCATTCCAGCCGCATCACTGGTGTTGGTCACCTCCCGCGAGCCCGAGCAGGCGCTGTTTCAGGCGTTGAATAACGCACCCGAACAATCACTGGCGGCCGGTATCAGTACGCTGACCTTGATCGGCGACTGTATGGCGCCGGGCACGATTGCTGCGGCGGTGTATTCCGGGCATCGAATGGCACGAGAGTTTGATGCGCCTGCTGATTCTTTGTTTCTACGACGAGAGATTCCGTTTATCGAAGTGTAGCCAGTCCTGCTGTTTGATTAATAACGAGGAATACAATAATGAAAAAAATAATCCTGATGTTATTCGCCATGTTATTTGTAAGTGCGCCACTCGTTGCCAGGGACTATGCGGTAATTCGTTTCGGTGCCGACCCCAACTATGCGCCGTTTGCCTATAAGGACAGTGCGGGAACTTTGACCGGTTTCGAAGTTGATATAGGCAATGCTCTATGCGCGCGTTTGAAGATTCGCTGCCAATGGGGCGAAAGCGACTTCGACGGACTGGTCCCGAGCCTGAACGCCGGCAAGATCGACGCAATCCTGGCTTCAATGACGGTTACTGAAGCACGGCAAAAGGTGATCGATTTTTCCTCGGAGGTGTTTTCCAGTCCCACTGCCATGGTATTCCGCCCCGGCACTGAACTGGCCAAGGGGACGGCCGTTGGCTACTTACAGGGCAGTACCCAGGAAACCTATGCCCGCCAAGTGCTTGTTAAACAGGGCATGAAGGTCGTGGCGTACGCCGATCAGGAGCAGGTGTACGCCGACCTGGTGGCGGGCCGCTTGCAGGCTTCGCTGCAAGATGCTCAGCAGGCGCAAAGCGGATTTTTGCGCTTGCCCCAAGGCGCGGGGTTTGTGCTGGGACCGTTGATTGAAAGCGAACTGATGCCCTCCCAAAGTGCCATTGGTATCGCCAAGGGCAATCACGCGTTAAAAGCCTTGCTGGACAAAGGGCTGGCCGCCCTGCACGCGGATGGCACCTATGCCCGGTTACAGGAACAGTACTTCCCGGGTGTGGACATGTTCAGCGGTCAATGATCGGCGAGGGCGCAACCATGCTACCTACCTTCACGCAGTTCGCTGCGACCCTGGAGGGCTTCGCGCCGTTGTTATTGCGCGGTGTCTGGGTCACGTTGCAACTGGCGCTGCTGTCGCTGCTGCTGGGGCTGACATTCGGCCTGCTCGGTGCGGGCGCCAAGTTGTCCGGGTGCAGGGCCTGGCGCTTCTGCGCACAGCTCTACACCACCCTGATCCGTGGGGTGCCGGACCTGCTGTTGATGTTGTTGATTTTCTACGGAGTGCAAACCGGTTTGAGTCGTCTGACGCAGGAACTGGGCTGGGCCTACATCGAAATCGACCCTTTCAGCGCAGGAGTGCTCACCCTGGGGTTTATCTACGGCGCCTATTTCACCGAAACCTTTCGCGGCGCCTTGCTGGCCGTGCCTCGCGGTCAGTTCCAGGCCGCCAAGGCCTTGGGCATGACCTTCAGCCAAGGTTTTGTGCACGTGATATTCCCGCAAATGATGCGGTTCGCCCTGCCAGGGCTGGGCAATAACTGGATGGTTTTGCTCAAGGCCACTGCGCTGGTATCGATCATCGGCCTGGCGGATTTGATCAAAGTGGCCCAGGTAGCGGGCAAGAGCAGCCAGCAGGTGTTGGCCTTTTTGCTGATGGCGGCGTTGATCTACCTAGTGCTCAGCAGCGTTTCAAACCTCGTATTGCGTTGGTTGGAGCGTCGCTACTGCGGGGGTGTGCAGGAGTCGCCGCGATGATCGAGCTGATTCAGGAATACTGGCGGCCCTTGCTCTACTCCGACGGTCAACAACTGACGGGCCTGGCCATGACCCTATGGCTGACCAGTGCCTCGCTGTGTTTCGGCCTGCTGCTTGCACTGCCACTGTCCATTGCCAGGGCGTCCTCCCGGCGCCGGTGGCGTTGGCCGGTGCAAAGCTTCACCTATCTGTTTCGCGGTACGCCGCTGTATATCCAGTTGCTCATCTTCTACACCGGGATCTACAGCATTGCCGCAGTGCGTGAGCAACCACTGCTGGATGGGTTTTTCCGCGACGCACTGAACTGCACGCTGCTGGCGTTCGCCTTGAATACCGGGGCCTACACCACGGAAATACTGGCGGGTGCCATTCGAGCGACGCCGCGTGGTGAAATCGAGGCTGCAAGGTCCCTGGGGTTCGATGGCTGGAAGCTGTATGTCCACTTGATCATGCCTTCGGCCCTGCGCCGCGCATTGCCCTACTACAGCAATGAAGTGATCTTCATGCTGCACTCCACCACGTTGGCGTTTACCGCCACCGTGCCGGACATCCTCAAAGTGACCCGGGATGCCAACGCTGCCACCTTCCTGACCTTCCAATCCTTCGGCCTCGCCGCAGCCCTTTACCTGTGCATCACCTTTGCCTTGGTCGGTCTGTTTCGCCTGGCAGAACGGCGATGGCTGCGCTTTCTTGATCCGGGCCGATAGGGGGTCGATATGCAGACTCATGTGCATGAGTTACTGGCGGCCGTGCCAGGTACGACGCGACAGATCCATAGTTTTCATTACGGTCCGGGCAATGCATCGGGGAAGGTCTATCTCCAGGCGTCGCTGCATGCCGATGAGCTGCCGGGGATGCTGGTTTTATGGCATCTCAAGCAACGGTTGGCGCAGCTGGAAGCGGCCGGGTTGTTGCGTTGGTCGGTCGTCCTCGTGCCGGTGGCCAATCCGCTGGGGTTGGAGCAAGTGCTGATGGATGTGCCCCAGGGGCGCTTCGATAACGACAGCCGGGAGAACTTCAATCGTTTCTTCCCTGATGTCAGCCAGCAGGTCGGTGATTGCGTGCAAGGTCTGTTGACTGATGATCCTGCCAGCAATCTGCAGCTGATTCGTTCGAGCCTTCGGCAAGCGCTCGCCAGCCAAGTGCCGGCGACGCAATTGCAGTCAATGCGCCTGACCCTGCAGGCGCTGGCCTGTGACGCCGATATCGTGTTGGACCTGCACTGTGATTTCGAAGCCGTGCAGCACTTGTACCTGTCGCCGGATTTCTGGCCACAGGTGGAACCCCTGGCCCGCTACTTGGGCGCCAGGGCCTGCTTTTTGACAAAAGAGGCAGGCGGGCAATCGTTCGATGAGTGCTTTACGTTGTTTTGGGAGCAGATGCAGGCGCGTTTCCCTGGGCGCTTTTCGCCACCCGGGTTCGCTGTGACGGTTGAGTTACGAGGGGTTGCCGATGTGGACCATGGGCTGGCACGTCAGGATTGCCAGGCTTTGATTCAGTACCTGATTCAGTGCGGAGCCATTGATGGCCAGACGTCATGCCCGCCGGCATTACTCAACCGGCCGACGCCGTTGGCCGGGGTAGAGCCCGTGATGAGTCCGGTGGGAGGTTTGATTGTGTTTTGCGCGCAGGTGGGCGATTACCTGGAGGCGGGGCAAACCCTGGCCGAAATCATTGATCCGATCACCGACCGCGTCACACCGGTGGTTTGTACGCGTGGGGGGCTTTTGTATGTTCGTTCAGTGCGGCGAATGGCAACTGCGGGAATGACCATTGCCCATGTCGCAGGTGCGAAGGCCTATCGACAGGGGTATCTGTTATCGCCTTGAGCATCAGGGCAGGGGTGAGAAGGGCGAGCGCCCATCGGCGCTCTGCAGCTCCAGCAGGTAGTTGCGGAAAATCTGCCCCAGGACCTGGGTGGCCACTTCCAATTCATCGCGTTGCATGTGCTCGGCGACTTCGTCGGCGGTGTCCAGCGCGTCTTCGGCGCCGTTGACCGCGGCCATTTTCAGCACGATATAGGCCTGGACGTTATTGGCCGGCACGCCTTCGCCTTTGAAGAACATGGTGCCCAACTGGAATTGCGCCTGGGCGTGGCCCTGCAGCGAGGCTTTCTCGAAGTAGCTCAAGGCTTTGTTGAGGTCACGGGCCGGGTTCTTGCTGTCGTGGTAGTACTCGCCCAACTCGTATTGCGCCTGCGCATCCCCACCGTCGGCCTGTTTCTGACACGCGCTCAGGGCTTCGGCCTGGCTGTCTGGCTGGGTATTGAGGGTGCAACGACCCATCGCTGGGATTAACAACGAGTTGCCGCCTGCCTGGGCATGTGCCAGCAGCGGCTGAAGGAGCAACAGGCAGCCCAGTACCAGGGTGCGGCCGGTGCGTTTCATGGGAATCGACTTACCTCTGACGGGGCGCGCGGATCCTCGGGGGATCCAATAAGCGCGCATTATGAAATAAGCAGGCCTCTGCTTACAAAGTCTTTACTCGTTTTTCTGCTGCTTAGGCAAGTTATCTGCCGGATTGCAGGTAAATTCTCGGAAAAATAAGGAAATCCCTGTAGGCAAAGTAGCAAATCTGACGCCGCCCACAGCGACGTCAGGTTTTTGCTCCGGCTTATTTCAGTGCGGCGAAGGCGCGCTCGGCGGCATCCAGGGTCAGTTTCAGCTCGGCGTCGCCATGGGCGATCGAGGTGAAGCCGGCTTCGAAGGCGCTCGGCGCCAGGTACACGCCGCCCTCCAGCATCAGGTGGAAGAAGCGCTTGAACAGGTCGGCATCGCTGCCCATCACATCATCAAAGGTGACGATGTCATCGGCGCCGCTGAAGTACAGGCCAAACATGCCGCCCGCTTGCGTGGTCACGAACGGGATACCGGCGGCATCGGCGCGCTGTTGCAGGCCGTCCAGCAGGCGGGTGGTGTAGTCGGTCAGCTCGGCGTGGAAGCCCGGGCGGCTGATCAGGCGCAGGGTGGTCAGGCCGGCCGCCATGGCCAGCGGGTTACCCGAGAGTGTGCCGGCCTGGTACACCGGGCCCAGCGGCGCGATGTGCTGCATGATCTCGCGCTTGCCGCCGAAGCAGCCCACGGGCATGCCGCCCCCGATGATCTTGCCGAACGTGCTCAGGTCCGGCGTGACGCCGTAGTGCGCCTGGGCACCGCCGAGGGCAACGCGGAAGCCGGTCATCACTTCGTCGAAAATCAGCACCACGCCGTGCTTGTCGCACTGTTCGCGCAGGCCTTCCAGAAAGCCCGGGGCGGGCGGCACGCAGTTCATGTTACCGGCCACCGGCTCGACGATGATGCACGCCACGTCCTGGCCGACTTCGCTGAGCATCTGCTCGACGGCACCGATGTCGTTGAACGGCAGGGTCAGGGTGTGTTTGGCGAACGCTGCCGGTACGCCGGCCGAGCTGGGTACGCCTTGGGTCAGCGCGCCGGAACCGGCTTTGACCAGCAGGCTGTCGGAATGGCCGTGGTAGCAGCCTTCGAACTTGATGATGCTGTCGCGGCCGGTGAAACCACGGGCCAGGCGAATCGCACTCATGGTGGCTTCGGTGCCGGAGCTGACCATGCGCACCATCTCCATCGACGGCACGATGCTGCAGACCAGATCGGCCATCTCGGTTTCCATGGCGGTCGGCGCGCCGTAGGACAGGCCGTGTTCCAGCTGCCTGCGCACGGCGTCCAGCACGTCGGGGTGGCTGTGGCCGAGGATCATCGGGCCCCAGGAGCCGACGTAATCCACGTAGCGCTTGTCATCTTCGTCGGTGACGTAGGCGCCTTCGGCATGCTTGAAGAACAACGGCGTGCCGCCCACGCTTTTGAACGCACGCACGGGGGAGTTCACACCGCCGGGGATGTGTTTCTGGGCATCGGCAAACAGGGTTTCGGAACGAGACATGGTGAGGGCTCTCTGAATTCAGGATTTGATTAATGCGTTGAAGGCGCGGGCGCGGCGCGTGACTTCCTGGGTACTGTCGGCACCGAACAGGCCGTGGACCACGGCCAGCAGGTCGGCACCCTGGGCCACCAACGGTCCGGCGTTTTCCAGGGTGATGCCGCCGATCACGCAGATCGGCACATGCAGGCGCTTGCGGGCCTCGGCGAGCATTTCAACGGTGGCGGCCGGAGCACCCGGCTTGGTGTTGGAATTGAAGAAGCGGCCGAAGGCGACATAACTGGCGCCTTCCTTCGCCGCCTGTTCGGCCAGTTCGATCTGGCCGTGGCAGGTGGCGCCGATGATCGCCTTGGAGCCGAGCAGCGCACGGGCCGGCGTCAGTGGGCCGTCGGTCTGGCCCAGATGCACGCCGACGCCCAGGCGGGCGGCCAGGTCGAAGTCATCATTGATAATAAGCTGGGTCTTGTAGCGCGAGCACAGCTCCCGCAGTTTTTCCGCTTCGCGCAGGCGCCGGGCTTCGTCGCTGCTTTTGTCGCGGTACTGCAGCAGGGTCACGCCACCGTCCAATGCCGCTTCGACGTAGGCGAGGAACTTGCCGGCCAACAGTTGGCTGTCGGTAATGGCGTAAAGGCCACGTAGTTTCATCGGGCAGGCCTCTTGCTGTTAAGAGCAGATAGTTACGAGCAGAAATCCAGCGGCAGCCGGCGCGGTACGAACTGGCCCTGGCCGAGTTGTTCGGCATCACGCAGGGTGCGCCAAGTGTAGTTAAGTGCCGACTGCACCGCACTCACCAGCCCTTCGCCTTGGGCGATCCGTCCGGCCAGGGCGCTGGCCAGGGTGCAGCCCGAACCGTGATAGCTGCCGGGCAGACGCTGGCAGGTAAAGGTCTGGCGCGTGCCATCACGGCTGTAGAGACGGTTGTGCACTTCATGCTCATCGCCATGGCCGCCGGTGATCAACAGGTGCTTGATAAACGGCAACAGCTTCGCGGCGCATTCGTCGGCGGTGCCCTCGGGCAGTTCGGCGAGGATGCGGGCTTCAGGCAGGTTCGGCGTGGCGATCAGCGATAACGGCAGCAGCCGCTCGCGCATGGCGTAGCCGACTTCGTCCTTGCCCAGGCTGCCACCGCCGCCGGCGCGCAGCACCGGGTCGCACACCACCGGCAGGTGCGGGTGCGCCTGCAGCAGTTCGACCACGGTGTCGACCATCGCGGTGGAGCCGAGCATGCCCAGCTTGACCGCCGCCACGTCGGAGTCACCGAGGACGGCATTGGCCTGGGCCATTACCCACTCACAGTCCAGTACGCGGAAATCGCTGACATTGACGGTGTTCTGCACGGTCAGGGCAGTGACGGCCGGGGCCGCATGGCAGCCTTGGGCGAGCAGGGCTTCGATATCTGCCTGCAAGCCGGCGCCACCACTGGGATCATGGCCGGAGAGACAGAGGACAACGGGGCGAGAGCTGTAGATATTCATGGTGCGCGAGCTTACCACCAAACGCTTTTGGCGGGGCCTTCGGGCGATGGTTGAATGTTGTCGCGCAAACGCCGCTTTTTTGGCGTGTGCTCGGCTGCGAAAACGCTCTGAAAGCCTTGTTCTAGAGCCTTTCAAAAAATTATTTCAATGGTGTCCAATGGCCTTTAGCGGCTATGCTAAAGTGGATTCAAACAACTTAACTGTACCGCCGGTGTACGTCTTCTCAAAAGGAATGGGGGGCTTTTGACATAACCGGACAGGCCACGCTGGGGCTCTATGCGCTATTTGCTGATCTTATTGTTGTGCGGGCTGCCGATGCTCGCCAGCGCCATCGAGTTCAACCAGGACACCCGAAGCCTGCCGCTGGGCCGAGCCATGCAAGTGCTCGAAGACCCCACCGATGCCCTCACCATCGCCGAAGTAAGCTCCCCCGCCTACGCCGCTCAATTCAAGCACCATGACAAAGCCACCCTCAACGCCGGCTATTCGCGCTCGGTGTTCTGGCTCAAGGTCGACCTGCATTACGTGGCCAAGGACCCCCGTGCCCCCCGCACCTGGTTCCTGGAGTTGGCTTACCCGCCGCTGAATCATCTGGACCTGTACCAGAACGATGGCACCGGCAACTATCGGCTGGCCGGCCGTACCGGCAGTGCGCTGCCTTTTTCCAGCCGTGAGGTCAGCCAGAGCAACTACCTGTTCAAGCTCAATTTCGTGCCCGACCAGCAGCAAACGCTCTACCTGCGCCTGCAAAGCGAGGGTTCGATCCAGGCGCCGTTGACGCTCTGGGCCGGCACCGCTTACCTGGAGCAACAACCGCTGCGCCTGTCGGTGCTGGGGGTGATCTATGGCGTATTGCTGGGGATGCTGGTCTACAACCTGTTCATCTACCTGAGCGTGCGCGACACCAGCTACCTGTACTACATCCTCTACATCGCCTCGTTTGGCCTGTACCAACTGTCGGTCAATGGCGTGGCGGTGCAGTACTTCTGGCCGAACAACCCGTGGTGGGCGAATGCGGCGGTGCCGTTGCTGATCGGTTCGGCGGCGCTGTTCGGCAGCCTGTTCGCCCGCAGCTTCCTGCATACCGCGCAGCACAGCCGCTGGCTCAACCGGCTCTTGCTGGCCCTGGCGGTGTGCGGCGGCGCAGTGATGGCGCTGGCGCTGCTGACCAGCTACGCCCTGGCCTTGCGTCTGGCGACCGGCCTGGCGCTGGTATTCACCGTGACCATCTTCGTCGCCGCCATCAAGGCCTGGTACTGCGGCCAGCGGGTGGCGCGGTATTTCATCATCGCCTGGTCGGCGTTCCTGCTGGGTGGCGTGGTGAACACGCTGATGGTGCTGGGCTACTTGCCCAATGTGTTCCTCACCATGTACGCCAGCCAGATCGGCTCGGCAATTGAAGTGGCGCTGTTATCCCTGGCCCTCGCCGACCGTATCAATGCCATGCGTGAGCAGCAGGCACAGATCCTGTTCGACGCCAGCCAGAAGCTCGAAGTGCTCAACCAGCAACTGGCCCGCAGCAACCGTCTCAAGGATGAATTCCTCGCGACGCTGACCCACGAACTGCGCACGCCCATGAACGGTGTGATCGGCTCCCTTGAGCTGATGCAAACGGTGCCGCTGGACGACGACCTGGCGCAGTACCAGCAAACGGCCGCCGGTTCGGCACGGGACATGATGCGCATGGTCAACGGCATCCTCACCCTCACCGAATTGCAGGCCGGGCGCCTGAGTGCCCAGCCTCGGGTGTTCAGCCTGCGCGGCGTGCTCGACACCTTGCGCCAGCAATTCAACACCAGCGCCCAAGGCAAAGGCCTGGCATTTTCCATCGATGTGGCCGATGAGCTGCCGGACCGTGTGGTGGGTGACGCCGACAAACTGCTCCAGTGCCTGGATTGCCTGTTGGACAATGCGTTCAAGTTCACCCGCGAAGGCTCCGTGCGCCTGCGGGTGGTGGGTGTGCCTCACAGTGATGGCGACGTGCGCCTGAGCTTCATTGTGACCGACACCGGTATTGGCTTCGCCTTCCTTGACGAGGCGACCTTGTACCAGCGCTTTTTCCAACTCGATGGCTCCATGACCCGCGAATACGGCGGCCTGGGCATCGGCCTGGCCATCTGCCGGCAATTGATCGAGCTGTTGGGCGGGCGCCTTACCCATCATTCCGAGCCGCACAAGGGCAGCCGCTTCCAGCTGGACGTGAACGTCAGCCCGGTGCCGATCGAGGTAAAACCGGTGCCCGGTCGGCAACGCGCGCCCCAGGATTGCGCGGTATTGCTGGTGGATGACAACAGCGTCGGCCAGTTGGCGGTGCGCGGCATGTTGCTCAAGCTGGGTTACCGGGTGAAAACCGTGGACAGTGGCCCGGCGGCGTTGGCGGCCTTGCAGGGGCAAAGCTTCGACGCGGTCTTGCTGGATGTGCCCGAAGGCGGCTTCTCGTTGTGTTGTCAGATTCGTGCACTGCCGGGCTGCGGTGAATTGCCGGTGATCGCCTTGAGTACGTCGCTGCACACGTCCGAGCGCGAGCGCAGCCATGGCATCGGCATCACCGATCGCCTGGCCAAGCCGGTGCGCTTCGAGGCGCTGCAGGCGGTACTGGAGCGCCACCTGTTGAGCGCGCTCGAGGGCGAAAGCGCCGGGCATTCGGCGGGTATGCCACTTTTTTAACCTGGATGACGGTGCTTAACTGAAAAAACCGGCCTCAATCGATCTGCGCCTTTATGGGTAGGTGCGCATTCGACAGGGCCTTTTTCCAGGAGGCCCGTCATGAACCTGCATCAGTTCGCCGAAACCCACGACGTCACCAACCAGCCGCCCTCCCTGGACGGCACCAATCTGTACCGCATCGACGTGCCCCTGCAAGACTGGTCACGGCGCTTTGGCGCCGGCTGGGCGCAGGCGCGCATCGATGCCTACGGGGCGTTGGCCGGCGGGCCGCTGATGGCGGCCGGGTTCCTGGCCAACCAGAACAAACCGGTGTTCAGCAGCCATGACCGGTATGGGCATCGCATCGATCTGGTGGAGTTTCACCCGGCCTACCACGAGCTGATGGGCACCGCGGTCGAGCATGGCCTGCCGTCGCTGCCGTGGGCCCATCCACAGTCCGGCGCCCACGTGGCGCGTGCGGCCCTGACCTACCTGCACAGCCAGGCTGAGGCCGGCACCGGCTGCCCACTGACCATGACCTTCGCTTGCGTCCCGGCCCTGCGCTTGCAACCGGACCTGGCGCAGACCTGGCTGCCGAAAATCCTCAGCACCCACTATGACCCGCGCAATGTCGGCATTGCCCACAAGGCCGGTGCAACCATCGGCATGGCGATGACCGAGAAGCAGGGCGGCACCGACGTGCGCGCCAACACCACCCGCGCCTATCCGGTGGGCGCCGGCGGGCCCGGGCAAGCCTATGAACTGGTCGGTCACAAGTGGTTCTGCTCCGCGCCGATGTGCGATGCCTTCCTGACCCTGGCCCAGACCGACAAAGGCCTGACCTGTTTCCTGCTGCCCCGGCACCGCCCGGATGACACCCGCAACGAGTTCTATATCCAGCGCCTGAAAAACAAATTGGGCAACTGCTCCAATGCGTCCAGTGAAGTGGAGTTTCGTGGGGCCCTGGCCTGGATGATCGGTGAAGAGGGGCGTGGCGTGCCCACCATTATCGAGATGGTTGCCATGACCCGCTTCGATTGCATGGTGGGTTCCAGTGCCTTGATGCGCCAGGCGCTGACCCAGGCCAGCCATCACTGTGCTCATCGCCGGGTCGGTGGCCGTGTGCTCAGGGAGCAGCCGCTGATGCAAAACGTGCTGGCCGACCTCGCTCTGGAAAGCGAAGCCTCGCTGGCCTTGAGCATGCGCATGGGCTGCGCCCTGGACAATCTGGGCGATGAGCGGGAAGCCAAGTTCGCTCGGCTGGTGACGGCGGTGGGCAAGTATTGGATCTGCAAGCGCGCCCCGGCGATGATCAACGAAGCCGCCGAATGCATGGGCGGCGCGGGCTACGTGGAGGACAGCATCCTGCCGCGCCTGTACCGTGAAGCGCCGGTGAATTCGACATGGGAAGGTTCCGGCAATGTGCAATGCCTGGACGTGCTGCGCGCACTGTCCAAGGAGCCCGGCGTGCTGGAAGCGCTGTTTGTCGAACTCGGTGACGGGCATGGCGATAAGCAGTTGGCACGGCATATCGAACACCTGAAGTCGGCGTTCATGGACACCCAGGACATCCAGTACCGCGCACGGCAGTTGACCGAGGATATTGCCGTGGCGCTACAGGCCAAGTTGCTGCTGGAGGCCGGTCATGCGGCGGTCAGCGATGGTTTTATCGCCAGCCGTTTGGGCCAGTCGTCTGGCCGCGTCTACGGCACCTTGCCGCGTGGCGTCGATGTCGGGGCCATCGTCGCGCGCTCAAGTCCCAATGTCTCTGAATAAACACGGTCCACATGTGGGAGGGGGCTTGCAGCCATCTTGAGAGGCACTCCAATTCAAGGTTTGCGTCTGACAGGGATACAGGCAAGATAAAGGCCTGCAAGTCAGAACACAGGATGCTTACCGTGACCGAAGCTTTTGTTGTCGTTCAAACCGCCGAAGAGGCCGTGGATCGGCTGGCGGCCCTGCATGAGCGGGCTACCGGCGCGCTCAATCAAGCCCTCAAGCAATACCTCAAGGACCGCGTCGAACCCGACGCCGAACAACGCGCGCTGTTTCGCTACCCGGAACTGCGACTGACTTACCACTGCCACGGCGAAGTCCCACAGACTACCCGGGCGTATGCCAAGGTCCAGTTACCCGGGACCTACAGCGTAACCGTCACGCATCCGGCGGCGTTCCGTAAGTATTTGCTGGAACAACTGGTGCCGCTGATGCACGACTTCACCGTGACCGTGGAAGTGGGCGTCAGCCAGCAGAACATTCCTTATCCGTACGTAGTGGAGCAGGGTGACGAACTGGCCGGCTCCGGTGTGACCGCCGCGACCTTGGCGCGCGTGTTCCCCAGCACCGACCTGTCGGCCGCCACCGATGGCATCGCCGATGGCCTCTACGACTGGGAAAACACCGACCCGCTGCCCCTGGCGCTGTTCGATGCGGCGCGCGTGGACTTTTCCCTGCGTCGGCTGGTGCATTACACCGGCAGCGACTGGCGCCATGTGCAGCCGTGGATCCTGCTGACCAACTACCACCGCTATGTCGACCAGTTCATCCTGCATGGCCTGGAACAACTGCGCAGCGACCCGCGTTTTATCCGCATGGTGCTGCCGGGCAACGTCATCATCGATAAGAGCATGGACCACGGCGAAGCCTCGGCGATTGCCGCCGGCGTAGTGTGGCACCGCTACCAGATGCCGGCCTATCACCTGCAGGCCAGCGATGGCCACGGCGTGACTCTGGTGAACATCGGTGTCGGCCCGTCCAACGCCAAGAACATCACCGACCACCTGGCGGTGCTGCGTCCGCATTGCTGGCTGATGATTGGCCACTGTGGCGGCCTGCGCCAATCCCAGACCATCGGCGACTACGTACTGGCCCACGCCTATATGCGCCGCGATGGGATTCTCGACCGGGTGGTACCGCCGAACATCCCGATCCCCGCCCTGGCCGAAGTGCAGATGGCCTTGCAGCAGGCGGCGGCGAATGTCACCGGTGAGAAAGGCGAAGAACTGAAAAAACGCCTGCGTACCGGCACCGTGCTGACCTACGACGACCGCAACTGGGAACTGCGCTGGGCCCAGGAGCGGCCGTTGATCAACCTGTCCCGCGCCGTGGCGGTGGACATGGAAAGCGGCACCATCGCCGCCCAGGGCTACCGCTTGCGCGTACCCTACGGCACCTTGCTGTGTGTGTCGGACAAGCCGCTGCACAGCGAGATCAAGCTGCCGGGTTCGGCCAACGCGTTCTACGAACGTGCGGTCAGCCAGCACTTGAAGATCGGCATCGAGGCGGTGGACCTGTTGCGCACCGAACTCAACTCGTTGCACTCGCGCAAACTGCGCAGCTTCGACGAGCCGCCGTTCCGCTAAGCGGTTGGGATGGTCATTTAGCGGTCAGGCCACTAGCATTGTCGGTCCTGACCGTTAGATGTTCCTTTGCCATGTCCCGTCCCACCCGTCCCGATTCGCGCCGCCCTGGCGTGAAACCTCCGTATTCTGCCGCGCGCCGTGTCGCCAAGGCGCCGCCGGCCGAGCCGAAGTTGGTGCTGTTCAATAAACCCTTCGATGTGCTGACCCAGTTCAGCGACGAAGGCGGGCGCGCGACGCTCAAGGACTTTATCGACATCCCCGGCATCTACCCGGCAGGCCGCCTGGACCGTGACAGCGAAGGCCTGTTGCTGCTGACCAACGACGGCCAGTTGCAGGCGCGTATTGCCGACCCCAAGCACAAGCTGGCGAAAACCTACTGGGTGCAGGTGGAAGGCGAACCCACCGAAGCATTGCTGCAACGCCTGCGTGACGGGGTGGAACTCAACGACGGCAAAACCTTGCCCGCCGAGGCCCGGCGTCTGGATGAACCGGCGTTATGGCCGCGCAACCCGCCGGTGCGCTTTCGCAAAAACCTACCGACGTACTGGCTTGAACTGGTGATTCGAGAGGGGCGTAACCGTCAGGTTCGGCGCATGACCGCCGCCGTGGGCCTGCCGACCTTGCGCCTGGTGCGGGTGCGTATTGGCGATTGGACAATCGACGGCCTGGACCAAGGCCAATGGAAGGAAGTGCCGGCGCGTTTATAAAGCGCCGGATTCGATCAGGCCGATCACCACGCTCTTGATGATGAACGCGGCCACGCCCAGGCCCAGTACGAAAAACAGGATGAACGAACCAAAGCGCCCGGCCTTGGATTTTTTCGCCAGGTCCCAGACGATAAAGCCCATGAAAATGATCAGGATAGTGACCAGGCCGGTCATCATCCATTCTTCGAACAGGGCGGGGTCGATGTTGTTCATGGGCTCTTCCAACGGGGCAGGCGGCAAGTATACGGCAGCGTTACAGGCGCAACATTGACCTGCGTCGGTGCGTCGCACGCAGACTTCACTGTTGAAACACAGGCCAAATGTGGGAGGGGGCTTGCCCCCCGATAGCGGTGTGTCAGGCTGTGTATCTGGTGACTGATACTCCATCGGGGGCAAGCCCCCTCCCACATTTGATCTTCATTGTTCAGGAGATCAGGTGCGCAGGTGGGTCAGCGGCAGCTCGGTGCTGTTGAGCACCTGGTTGAGCACAAAGCTCGAGCGCACGCTGGTCACGCCTTCGATCCGGGTGAGGTGGCCCAGCAGCAGTTTCTGATAGTGGTCCATGTCCGGCACCACCACTTTCAACTGATAGTCCGCATCCATCCCCGTCACCAAGCTGCATTCCAGCACCTGGGGCAGGGTGCGGATGGCTGCTTCGAAGTTCTCGAAACGCTCGGGGGTGTGGCGGTCCATGCCGATCAGCACATAGGCCGTGAGGCTCAGGCCGAGCATCTTGCGGTCGAGCAGGGCGACCTGGCGTGCGATGTAGCCGTCGTCCTCCAACTGCTTGACCCGGCGCGAGCAGGGCGAAGGCGACAGGCCGATACGCTCGGCCAACTCCTGGTTGGAGATCCTCGCGTCGCGCTGCAATTCCGCCAAAATACTCAGGTCGTATCGGTCAAGCTTGCTCATTGGGTTGGCCTTTGTCGTAACTATTGCGGTGAATTATCCATGAAGGGTTAAAAATTGCGCAAGCACTGTTTATTGACGCAATCTTCGCAATCATCTGCCCGGCGCTGGCCTGTATCGTTATCAACAGAATCACCGCCTGGACAACAGTCCACAGCAGCTCGCCCAATCAGGCTGGCTGCGGCCGCCACCCCAGCAGGGTCGAGCCGGCCTCCAGGCTGCACACTGTCCACAAGACGGCGTGAGGTGAGCCAACGTCAAAAGCGTTGAGCATGGACGAAGTTCTCAAGGGGTGGCCGACGGGTCACCCCTTTTCTTTTGCCTTAAGAAAATTGTTCCTGTGACTGATAACCTGTCTCAGAACCGGGCGGGGCTTTTCCAGTCTCATCTATGAGGCCGGACCTTCCAGGCCCTTATCCGCAGTGAGGAATAGCATGAAGCGCATCTGGCATATGGCAGGTGTAGGTTTGCTGATGGTCACCGTCGGCACGCAAGTGATGGCCGACGAGCCGCGCCCTGAGGGTGGCGGCCAGCATGAAAGAGGGCCGGAGGGTAACGAACAGCCGCGCCCGCAGAATAACCAGCCGCGTCCACAGAACAATCAACCCCGGCCGGAAAATAATCAGCCACGTCCACAGAACCCGCATTTTGATCGCGCCGAGCAACCGCCCCACGGTGGCGGGCAGTGGCAAGGTCGCCCGCAAGGTGCCGAACAGCCTCGGCCAGCCCCGCAGCCTGCGAACAACCTGCCGATCCAGAGTCGCCCCGATACCGTGCGCCAGACCCAGGAACCGCGTCAGGGTTACTACCGTGACATTCCTCGACGCAACGACGACAACCGCAATTGGGAGGCCGGCGGCCCAGGTTCGCGGCCTGGCTACAACGGGCATCCCAACGATAACCGCTGGCCAGGTCGCCCCGACGGCCATGGCAACGGCTGGGGCCCCGGCCCCCAGTATCGGCCTGGCTATGTCGTCGACCGCTTCCCCGACCGCAACTACCGGGTGCCGTACCGTGGCCAGGATTACTTCTTCTCCGGCGGCTACTGGTACCGCCCCCAAGGCCCGCGCTATGTGGTCGTGGCGCCGCCGTATGGCATCCGCGTGCATTACCTGCCGGACTATGCGCGCGAAGTGTGGGTAGGTGGCTCGCTGCTGTTCCTGGCCGCCGGCGCCTACTACGCCTACGAACAAAGCACCCAGCAATACGTAGTGGTACAACCGCCGACGCAAGTGCCGGCACCGCAGCCAGCACCCCAAGGCAATGGCTATGACGTGGTGGCCTATCCCGCCAACGGGCAGTCACCGGCGCAAGTGCAGCAGGACGGTTACGACTGTTATCGCTGGGCGGTGCAACAAAGCGGCTTCGACCCGCAGGCGGTCACCTACGCGCCTGACCCGGCGGTGGTGCAAACCTACCGCCAGGCCCAGGGCAACTGCCTGAGCAGTCGCGGGTATCAGGTGCAGTACTAGGCCTTGGCGCCCGTGACCACTTCCCGTGGGTCGGCGTGCACCAGCACTTCGGCGCGCGGGTAGGCTGCGTGAATGGCATCGGCGGCCTGGTCGCTGATGCCGTGGGCCACTGACAGCGTCAACTCCCCCGGCAGTTCCAGGTGCAACTGCACGAACCAGTGGTTGCCGGAAATGCGCGTGCGCAGGTCATGGGCACCCAACACCCCCGGTACGCTTCGCGCCAGTTCCAGCATGTGCTGGCTGACGTCCGGCGGCAGTTCCTCGTCCATCAACACCGCAAAGCTTTCCCTGGCGATCTGGATCGCGCTCCACAAAATGTAGGCGGCGATGCCCAGGCCGAACCAGGCGTCGACTTGATGAAAGCCCATGCCCGCCAGCACCAGCGCCACCAGGATGCTGCCGTTGAGCAGCAGGTCCGAGCGGTAGTGCAGCGAGTCCGCCCGCACGGCATTGGAGCCGGTTTCGCGCACAACCCGGTGTTGCAGCATCAGCAGCGCCACGGTCAGTGCCAGGGAAAACACGATCACCCCAATGCTCAGCCACGGCGCGCCGACCGGTTCCGGATGCTGCAGGCGCTCGTAGGCCTGCAAGGCGATCAACACCGCACTGCCACCAATGAACAACGCCTGGGCCATGCCCGCCAGTGACTCCGCCTTGCCATGGCCGTAACGGTGATCGTCATCGGCCGGGCGCAGGGCGTAATGCACGGCCAGCAGGTTCAGCAGCGAGGTCACGCCATCGAGCAGTGAGTCGGTCAACCCGGCGAGCATGCTCACCGAGCCGCTGAGCCACCAGGCGATGGCCTTTGTAACGATCAGCGCACAGGCCACACCCACCGAGGCGCGGGTGGCCAGGCGCAACAGCCGGGCGTGTTCGGGACTGCTGGTCATAAACGATCCTTAGGCGGCGGGTTGCAGGCCCAGGAGCGCAAGTTGTTGCACGCTGCCCTTGAACTGGATCATGCGTGGGTCGTCCAGCGGCAGGGTGCGGCCGGTTTCCTTCTGGATGATGCTTTGCAGCTTGGCGTTGTCGACCTTGCCGTCGGCGCCGATGGCTTCGTGGAGTTTTTCCGGGTCAACCTGGGCAGTCTTGCCGGGTTCGAAATAGATCGCGCCCGTGGCGAAGTCGACGCCGAACGCGATCAGGCCAGGGATCACGTAGAACAACAGGCCCACGGCATCGAGCACGGCAATGGTCGGGTCGATCTTGCCATCGATCTGGCCACGGCGGTCGGGGTAGAAAATCGACCCGCAGGCGGTGAGTTGGCTCAGCAGGGTGACGGCGAGGACACCGCCGATGACCCGGGAAGCGATACGCATGGAGACTCTCCTGAACACGGTTGATACGGGACTATATAGCACTGCCATTGAGACCAGCGTCGGCATCCGGCAGTTCGCCGTTATACTCGCCGCTCTGCTTTGGAGCCAGTATGAATTCGTTGCCGATCGATGATGTTTTACCCGCCCTGCGTGACGCCTTGGCGAATCGCCATGAAGCCGTGCTGGAAGCGCCGCCCGGCGCCGGTAAAACCACCCGCGTGCCCTTGGCCTTGTTGAATGAGCCCTGGCTGGCCGGGCATACCATCCTGATGCTCGAGCCCCGGCGCCTGGCCGCCCGTGCCGCCGCGGAACGGCTGGCCAGCGAACTGGGGGAGAAAGTCGGTGAAACCGTCGGCTATCGCATCCGTCTCGACAGCAAGGTCGGGCCCAACACGCGCATCGAAGTGGTCACCGAAGGCATCCTCACCCGTCGTTTGCAGGACGATCCGGCACTGGACGGTGTCGGCCTGCTGATCTTCGACGAGTTCCACGAGCGCAGCCTCGACGCCGACCTGGCACTGGCCCTGAGCCTGAACGGCCGCGACCTGTTTCGCGACGAGCAACCGCTGAAAATCCTTCTGATGTCCGCCACCCTCGAAGGCGAGCGCCTCGCCAGCCTGCTGGATGACGCGCCGATCCTGCGCAGCGAGGGGCGCATGTTCCCGGTGCAGATGCGCTGGGGGCGGCCGTACCAGGCCGGTGAATTCATCGAGCCGCGCGTGGTGCAAACCATTCTCGAAGCCCTGCACGATGAAACCGGCAGCGTGCTGGTGTTCCTGCCGGGCCAGGCGGAAATTCGCCGGGTCAACCAGCAACTGGCCGACGCCCTGGGGCACAGCCCTGACGTGTTGCTCTGCCCGCTGCATGGCGAGCTGGACCTCAACGCCCAGCGTGCGGCCATCGATCCGGCACCGGCCGGTAAACGCAAAGTGGTGCTCGCCACCAACATCGCCGAGACCAGCCTGACCATCAACGGCGTGCGTGTGGTGATCGATGCCGGGTTGGCGCGGGTGCCGCGTTTCGACCCCGGCAGCGGCATGACCCGCCTCGATACTCAGCGCATCTCCCGCGCCAGCGCTACCCAGCGTGCGGGCCGGGCCGGGCGCTTGGAGCCGGGGGTATGTTATCGGTTGTGGTCCGAAGACCAGCATGAAGGGCTGGCCGCGTATGGCAGTGCGGAAATCCTCGCCGCCGACCTCGCCGGCCTGGCCTTGCAACTGGCACGCTGGGGCGTCACGCCCCCACAGCTCGTGTGGCTCGATGTGCCACCCACCGCCGCCTATGCCCAGGCCCAGGATTTGCTGGTGCGCCTCGGGGCCTTGAATGACGAAAAACTCACGGCACATGGCCAGAAGATGGCCGAGCTGCCGGCCCATCCACGTATCGCCCATTTGTTGCTGCGCGGGCAGGACCTGGGGCTGGCGGCCACGGCCTGTGATGTCGCGGCACTGTTGGGCGAGCGCGATATTTTGCGCGGCGGCGGCGCGGATTTGCACAGCCGCCTGGCGCTGATGTCCGGTGAAGAGCGTGCGCGCGGTACTCAAGGCGGCGTGCAACGCGCCAAGCAACTGGCGCGGCAATACCGTGGCTATTTGAGAGGCCAGGCGACCCGGCCGGTGGCCGACCCCGACCACCCGCGCTGGCTCGGCGCCTTGCTGGCGCTGGCCTACCCGGACCGTGTCGCCCAGCAACGTCGCCCCGGCGGTGCCGAATATCGCCTGGCCAATGGCCGCGCGGCATTATTCGCCGAGGCCGACAGCCTGATGAAACAGCCATGGCTGGTGATCGCCGACCTCGGCAGCCGCCAGGGCCAGCGTGAAGAACGTATTTATCTGGCGGCGGACTTCGATCCGGCGCTGTTCGACACGGTCCTCGCCGAACAAGTGCGCAACGTCGATCAACTGGACTGGGATGAGCGCGAAGGCGTGCTGCGCGCCGAACGCCAGCGCAAAGTCGGTGAACTGGTGCTCAGCCGCGAACCGCTCACCGGCCTCGACGAAGCCGCGCGCGGCCAGGCGCTGGTCAACCTGGTGCGGCGCAAAGGCCTGGAGCTGCTGCCCTGGACCCCGGAGCTGCGCCAATGGCAATCCCGCGTCCTGCTGTTGCGCCAGTTGGACGCCGGCAACACCAGCGAATGGCCCGACGTCAGCGACAACGCCTTGCTCGACAGCCTGGAGCACTGGCTGATGCCCTACCTGGGCAAAGTCTCGCGGCTGAGTCACTTCGCCAACCTGGATATCTCCAGCTACTTGCACAACCTGTTGCCCTGGCCGCTGCCCCAGCGCCTGGACGAGCTGGCGCCGCAGCATGTGAAGGTGCCATCGGGTTCATCGGTGCGGTTGGACTACAGCGAACAGCCGCCGATCCTGGCGGTGCGCTTGCAGGAACTGTTCGGCCTGGCCGACACCCCGCGCATTGCCGGCGGGCGCCAGGTGGTGAAGTTGCACCTGTTGTCCCCGGCACGGCGGCCGGTGCAGGTGACCCAGGATCTGGCGAACTTCTGGCGCAGTACCTACGCCGAAGTGAAAAAGGATCTGAAGGGCAGGTATCCCAAGCATTACTGGCCGGATGATCCGCTGATAGCCGAGCCGACCGCGCGGATCAAACCCCGGAAGTCGTAACGCCAAAGATCCAAATGTGGGAGGGAGCAAGTCGAATCGTCGCACCGCCCCTCCCACATTAATCTTGTTGTGTGGGTTATTGCGCGGCGGGCAGCAGGAACCGTGCAATCACCGGCAGATGGTTGGAAATACGCAACGTATCCTCCTGCCGTACATTCGCCTCCACCCGCTTGATCCGCGGGCTGTAGAACAGGTAATCGACGGTGCGATCCGGGCCATCAATGCTCGGGTCATTGGGAAAGTACGTCAGCCATTTCTCACGATCAATCCCGCTGGATTGGCTGTTGCTCGGGATCATCGGGTACTTGTCCCACAGTAAATGCAGCTCACTGTCCGGCGAATACTGCCCGCGCTTACCCGCCTCCAAACGCAGGAACTGCCCCAGGGGCAGCAGGTTGAAATCCCCGCCGATCAGCCAGGGCGTGCCACGGCCTTCGAACTTGTCCAGCAGCTTCACCGTCGTTTGCACCTGTTCCTGCACCGCACTGCGCCCCGGCGCGTCGCCGTCCAGGCGGGTGTTGAGCACCGCCAGTTGGCCGCCATCGCTCAGGGGCAGGTAGGTCAACAGCAAGGCCGGCTTGGGTTGGAACTGGCGGCTGATGATATTGGCCTCGGGCGCCGGCAATTGCAGGCGTTCGGCGTGTTCGATCTGGTAGCGGCTCAGGGTCGCCAGCTTGCGGCCGACGCTGCCGAAGATATGCCGGTCGGGCACGAAGTCGGCTTTCCAGTCGAAGGCCTGGGCGCTGCACGGGTAGAGGTCGACCAGGCGCTCCTGCAAAAGCGCCAGCTGGTCCTGGTAGTGGGAAGGCTTGGCGTTTTCGTCGAGTTCCTGCAACAGCAGGATGTCGGGTTGTTCATCGCGAACCACCCGCGCCACTTCGTCGAGGCTGGCGGCCATGTCCTCTACGGTGGGGCGGTCGTCCGGGCCGCTGCCGTCGGCGGTGTCGTACCAGAACACGTAGTTCTTGCCGGCCAGGTATTGCACGTTCCAGGTCATGACCTTGAGCGCCTGCCCGGGCAACAGGGTTGGCGCACGGGGCGCGACGCAGCTGACGGGCAGGGTTTCCTTGGCGGCGGGGCGCCAGGTCAGGCTGTAGATCAGGGCCGTCAGCAGGCCTGCGACGATCAGCAGGCCCAGCAGGGTGATGCGCAATAAACGGGTCATCGGCTCGGCTTATGGCGTTTCAGGAGTGGCGTGGAGCATATCACCGCGCGTCGGCATCGCCACCGATCAGCATGAATAAACGGAACAGCACCACGCTGGTGAACAGTTGCAGGAAGCTGTGGGCGCTGTCCATCAACAGCCCCACCAGCGGCGCGGGGTTGGGATAGGCCGCGACGCTGGCGCCCTTGAGCAGCCACAGAGGCGTCATGACACACAACAGGCACACCAGGATTCGCCAGAAATGCCCACGGGTCAGGCGCAAACTCTCCTTCATCGCCTCCAGTGCCGGCATGCCGCGCAATACCAGCAGGTACTCGGCGAACGCCAACACCACCATCAGCCACAGGCCCGGCAGGAAATACAGCGACAGGCCCAGCAGAATCAGGAGGGTACTCATGGCGGTCAGCAGGGCGAAGCGCGGCCACAGGGTCAGGGCCATGGCCCAGATGTCCTTGGTGCGCGGCGACTCGCCACGGGTGCGGGCGTCGAGAAACAGGATCAAGGCACCGGTGTACAGCGGGTACACCAGCAAGCCCACCACCACGCTGTAGCCGGGGAACGCATCCGCGCCGAGCGTATGGTCGAGCAGCTGTTGCAACAGGGCTTCGAGGATCACCAATGGCAGGCACAGTTGGACGATTGCGCCCAGGTTGCCTCGGGTAAAACGGAAGGAGTCACGCAATACGTCTAACGGATTCATCGGGTTCATCGCAGGCCTGAAAGCAAGGGCAACACTTTAACCGATGATGGCCAGCGGTAAGCAAATGTAAACCTTGAGTAAAGACCATTGAAACAACTCGTAACACCCCCATAACGGTTAAGCACCTGGCCTGATCACAGGCAAGGCCACGATTTCTACCGGCAATCTAACGAGGTCGCCATGAACAGCGAAGAGCAAACCCTGATCGATGGACTGTTTTCACGGTTGCAGCAAGCCGAAACGGACTCAGCCCCCCGCGACGCCCAGGCCGAAGCGCGGATCAAGGAGCATATGACTCGCCAACCGGCCGCCGGGTACTACATGACCCAGTCGATCCTTGTTCAGGAACACGCGCTCAAGAGTCTCGACGCGCAGAACAAGCAACAGGCGCAGCAGATCCAGCAATTGCAGGATGAGTTGCAGCGGGCCAAGTCCGCACAAGCGGCCCCGGCGAGCAGCGGTGGTTTCCTGTCGAGCATCTTTGGCGGCGGTTCCCGTGACCCGCAACCGGCCCAGAGCGCTCCGGCCTCTTCCGGCGGCGGCTGGCGTGAACCGGCGCGGCCGTCCTTTGGCCAGCCAGCGCCGCAACAGAACTATCAACAGCCGCAGCAACCGGCCGCCGCCCCCATTGGCAGCGGGTTCTTGGGTGGAGCGATGAAAACCGCCGCCGGCGTGGCCGGCGGTGTGTTGCTGGCCGAAGGCATCAGCAGCCTGTTCAACCACAACTCGCAACAGCCGCAGGTGGTGGAAGAAATCATCCGTGAAGAGCCGGCGCCCGCCAGTGACAACGGCAACTGGGGCAACGATGACCAGAAGTTCGCCGGCAATGACAGCTGGGGCAGCGACAACGCCTCGGACAGCTTTGCCGACAGCGACTATTCAGACGATTCCTCTTCCTTCGGCGACGACGATTCCTTCGTCTGACCCTCCCGGCCCGGGGCGCTGAGCCGCCCCGGTCTGATTTTTCCCGGCAACCTTCTCGCGGCTGGCATACTGGCACCCTTTCCGGGCCCTGGCGCCTGGCTGTCATGGGGAAGTGCGGTGAAGAAAATTGCAGTGTTCGCCGATGTACAAAACCTCTACTACACCGTCCGCCAGGCCTATGGCTGCCATTTCAACTACGCCGCCCTGTGGGCTGATATCAGCTCGCGTGGGCAAATCGTCGAGGCCTATGCGTATGCCATCGACCGCGGTGACAGCAAGCAGCAGCAGTTCCAGCAGATCCTGCGTAACCTGGGGTTCACGGTAAAACTCAAGCCGTATATCCAGCGCAGCGACGGCTCGGCCAAGGGTGACTGGGACGTGGGCATCACCATCGACATCATGGACGCCGCCGACCACGTTGACGAAATTGTGCTGGCCTCCGGTGACGGCGATTTCGACATGCTGCTCGACCGCATCATCCACAAGCACGGTGTCGAAGCCGTGGCCTACGGCGTACCGGGGCTGACGGCCAACTCACTGATACGTGCCGCCAGCCGCTACGTGCCGATCGAAGGCGCGTTGCTGCTCAAATAAGTACGGCGGCTTAATAAATAAAGGGTTAGACGGAGTTGGAACAGGTTTGGAACGTATAGCGGTCATCGACTTTGAAACCACCGGCATCACCCCGAGCAGCCACTGCCGGGCCACGGAAATCGCGGTGGTTATCCTCGAACGCGGCCAGATCGTGGACCGCTACCAGAGCCTGATGAACGCCGGTGTGCGCGTGCCCGGTTTTATCGAGCAACTCACCGGCATCAGCAACGCCATGCTGCGCAGCGCCCCGCCGGCCGAGCGGGTGATGAACGAAGTCAACGAGTTCGTCGGCACCACGCCGCTGATGGCGCACAATGCCGCGTTCGACCAGAAGTTCTGGGATTTCGAACTGGGCCTGATCCGCCGCACCCGCCTGCAAAAATTCGCCTGCTCCCTGCTGCTGGCCCGCCGCCTGATGCCGGCTGCGCCCAACCACAAGCTCGGCACCCTCAACACCTACGCGAAACTGCCCCATACCGGCCAGGCCCACCGCGCGCTGGCGGATGCGGAAATGGCCGCCAACCTCACGGCGCACCTGGCCCAGGAACTGCGGCGTACCCATGGCTTGCGCGAACTGTCCCACGACCTGCTGTGCACCCTGCAGAAAGTGCCGGCGGCGAAGATCAATGAGCATCTGAAGAAACATCGCGGGTTCTGATAGAACAACGCCGTTCAAAAAAATGTGGGAGGGGGCTTGCTCCCGATAGCAGTGTGTCAGCCAGTACATCTGGTGACTGACACTCAGCTATCGGGGGCAAGCCCCCTCCCACATGGGTTATCTGTCGTTCATCGAGGCTGCACACACTCCAACGCCCGATCCACCACCCCCTTCGCCATCTCCACCAAATGCATCGCCGCCCGCTGCTGCACATCCATCCCCTCACCCGACGCGTGCGCAGTGCCCACCGCGCAATGCAGCAAATCCGCCGCATGGGCGAGGGCGTCTTCGAGGCTCAGGTTGTCATTCAGGATGAAGGTGGGTGCATCCGGGGCGCAGGCTTTGAGGTAGTAGTCGATGGCTCGGCGATTGAGCAGGGCGTCTTCGCTGAGAAAATTGGGTGGCTCTGGGGTAACTTTGACCATAGTGAAACTCCTCTTGTTAAGCAGGAGCTGCGTCTATTCGCTTGCACGCGATTAGGGTGGCAGCGGCACGCGGGTGTGCAAGACCGGGACAAAAGGCAAACCCAGCAGATCCGAAGATCTCCCGCGCACAGCTGCCATAACAGATCAGCGCCACGTGGCAATAAATGGGCGCTGATTTTGCGGGCATCTATAAAGCCTATGTTTGGTCGGACTTGCACGTCCGGTCACCGAGCATTCGATGACGGGGCGAGACTAGCTACCTGATCCGGCGGAAACAAGGCCGTGGGATTCTCTCGGAAACGTCCCGCAAATGAAAGGGATCGGTCTTGCTGTCCATTGAAACAACAGCTGTTTTTGGGGGCGTTTACCTGCTTTCTGAATAGTCGGTAGGCTTAGCCTTGCTGTCCTGTCGGACCTTTCTGGATTTTCCCTTCTCCCGTCTATAGCCCTTCGCTGCGACCTAAGATCCCGGCTGTCATTTACGTACAGGGACTACGTCATGCAGGAAAGCGATCTTCACACAGCAATCGTGCGAAGCCACTTTGAGCTCCAAGGCAACGGCATCGATTTCGGCTCAACTTCAAGCATGGCGTTTCATTTGGGAAACACGATGACAAGTTGCCCGGCAGTCATGGTTTTACCTAACTCGCCAGGCTGGACCCATGGCGCCAGTTACCAGTTACTCAAGCCCGTTCATGCTGACTCCTCGGTGCCGAACACCACGTTTGACGAACTCTGGAAATGTACACAGCAACACTATGGCTTGACGGCCGCAACGGTTCTCACTGGCGCCGCGGGCATACCTATAAGCAAAATTGCCGTGGGCACTTGGGTTCATGTTGGCTCCAGCAAAACGACGAACCTGGCGAGTCTCATTGGAATGCGCTTTTTCCCTCGTACATTGATCAGACAACCCACGGTGGCCAGAATGGCGAAAGCAACGTTTGGCACCGTCCGGGTATTTGGCATTATTGGACGGGGCATTCCTTTCGTTGCTGCGGGGTTGGCTGTCTTTGATCTAATCAGTATTGGTAAATGCGCCTATGAGGCAAGAAATGGAAGGTAGCCCGACCAGAGCCGAGATCAGCGAAAAGGTGATTCAGCTATTCGTCGATATCATCGGTTTCATCGACCGAAGCCAGGTCACGGAGCAAACGGACTTCATCCATGACTTCAAGATTATTGATGATGATTTGACCTGCTTTGTCATGCAGATCAAGTGGCAATTCAACTTGCAAGCGACCCAGGAAGATTGGGATCAGATCACGAACTTCAAGCAGATTGTCGATTTGATTTATCAGCGCTCAAATCTGCTGTGAAATCACTGAGGCTATCGCAGGCAAGCCAACTTCCATGGTTGAGCCATCCAGCCTAGGCGGCTCAGTTTAGTGTGGAGTAGGGCACGCCTGCGATTGTGATGGATCAGCCATAATTTCTACAACTGACCCAATTATCTTCTTGGGGAAAGAAAATGCTTTGAGAAGAATTTATTCAAAATGGTACTTCGTCATCGAAAGAATCATAAGTGGGAAGTGCTGGGGTGAATGAGTTAATTGCTTCTTCTAGATTAGAGCTTTGCATACTCCAAAAGTCACCTATAATTACGGCGTCATAAAAGCGCTCGTCGCCTTCTGCTATTTTTTGGGTAAAGAGTTCATCGTATCCGAAAGGCGTATGTTCGGATAGTGCGATGGAGCTTGTTAGCAGGTATTTGAATACATAGTTTTCACGTTCGGTATTCTTTGAACTCAAGGCGCTATATATTGCTTTTAATGCTTCTTGCTTTAAAAGCATTTTTCTAAAGATGCATGTAATCCATGTGCCTAGTGATCCGTCGAGTGTGCGCCCTCGTTTTGCGTCATGTCGGCCTTCTTTAATCGATTTTATTAGTCGGTGCTCAATCCTCAGGCGAGCGGCTTCGTGAATATTTTCCCAGCATTGAGCGCCTAAGGAACCAACTATATATCGTATAGTTGTTTCGTCGTCTGCTGTTTTCAATTCCTCTGATATTACTTCGTATGCTTGTTCTAGCTGATCGATATTAAGTTTTGGAAGTAGAGAGTTAAAAAAGTAGCGCAGGTTTTCAATTTTTCCTGTTGTTTTAACCCTGTATATGTCGAGAAAGACCTCTAATAATTGCCCCGCTGGAATTTCCGATACAACCAGATCTGAATATCTAGGGTCGGGGAAGAAGTCAGGGTCCATAACTCTTTTTAAGAAGTCTTCGCGGGAGAATTGAGATTTTGCAAGATCTAATTGGCGAACCATGTAGCCAATAAATACAATTATTACTTGTGCGTCCTCATCTGTGTCCGAGAACTTTTCATGGCTTCTTGGATTTCTAAATGTTTGATACATGCCTCGGAGAGTCATTTCCATTCCGCGCTGTATGCTTTGCTCGGACTCTGTTTGTAACTTGTTAAGTTTTATCTTTGGAGATGCGCCGCCAAATGCACTTCCTATTAGAGCTGCGCCGTCGCCTTCAGCTCCAGATTTTTTACGAATAAGATCACTCAAAAAATGAAATGCGTCTAAGATGGCTCCTGTGAAATCTCGTTTGTCGTAATTTGTTCGTATTGATGCCCATAGTTCAGATGTTATTTTGGTTTCTAGATTCAATTTTAACTCCGTGTTTATCTAGGGAAGCTAGCTTTGGCTTGTGGTTTATATGCTTTGCATTGGCTTGATATGGTTTTTTAATCTTTGGCGATGCTGTGGAGGCACTGTGCCATTTGGCAACATTAGCTGTTGTTTCTTTCGGCGTCTATATAAATGCCAACAAGGCTATAAATGTTGGGGCAATGTTGAGTTAGTTTACTGACCTGCCCATTCATTTCATCGTGCTATGCAGGCTGATCGAGGTATGACGGCTAGAAATTATGTACGCGTTTGATCAGGCAGAGTCTCCTTAGGTCAGCAGGGGTTTACCATTGCTTACGCAGGGGGGCTCCTCTCCTTACTCTAGGATTGCTGATCGATCCCGCGTAAACGTACTTGGCCATTGCCCTCCAACTGCCCCAACGGCACCCGCCGCTCTATCGCGCTCGACAAAATAATCGAGGTCTTGCTGAACCCGAACTTCGCCAGCCGATTGATCAGGTTCTCCAACTCCGGCATCGAGCCCACCGCCGCTTGCATGATCACGCACGGATCGCCCGTCACCCGGTGGCATTCGGTCAATTCCGGGATTTCGGCCAGTGCGTCATACACCTTCTGGTTGCCATGGTTGGTCAGCCGCAGTTCGATCACGCACTGAATCGGCAAGCCCACTTTCGAAAAATCCACCTTGGCCTGGTACCCGGTGATCACCCCGCTGGCTTCCAGCTTGGCCACGCGTTCGGCCACGGCGGGGGCGGAGAGGTTTACCGTGCGGGCCAGTTGCGCGTAGGAGGCGCGGCCGTCTTCGAGCAGGGCGCTGAGGAGCATGCGGTCGTATTTGTCCATCGGAAGGCTCCAGTTGCGGGTGGCTTTCGAAAGTATGGTTTATAGCCCTCATAACCATGTTTTGAAAAGTGTATGGGCGGTTTAAACAGGTTTTGTAACTTATGTTTAACAACCTGCCTTTTTAGAATAAGCCTCTCTTATCTCTGCCTTCGAGCCGCCCAATGCCTGGCACACGTCGCTTTCCCTTACCGTTGATCGCCGCTTTTTTTGCTCTGTATGTCATCTGGGGGTCCACCTACCTGGTGATTCGCATCGGCGTGGACTACTGGCCGCCGTTGCTGCTGGCGGGGATTCGATTCTGCACAGCGGGTGCGCTGATGTATGGCTACCTCAGATGGCGCGGGGTGCCAGCGCCGACGTGGCCACAATGGAAGGCCGCCGGGATGATCGGCATTTTGCTGCTCACCTTCGGTAATGGCGGCGTCACGTTGGCCGAACATGCGGGCGTGTCGTCCGGTGTGGCTGCCCTGGCGGTGGCGACCGTGCCGCTGTTCACCTTGCTGTGCGGGTTTTTCTGGGGGGCGCGCAATACGCGGCTGGAATGGGCCGGGGTGATCCTGGGGATTGTGGGCATCGCCATGCTCAACATGGGCAGCACCCTGCAATCGAGCCCGGTGGGCGCCGCCTTGTTGTTGTTCGCGGCGGCATCGTGGGCATTCGGGTCCGTGTGGAGTCGGCAGTTGCCGCTGCCCCAGGGCGCGATGGCCAGCGCTGCGGAAATGCTGGTGGCGGGCGTGACATTGTTGATCGGCAGCGCGCTTTCCGGTGAGCACCTGCAGGCCATGCCGCCGCTGGAGGGTTGGCTGGCGCTGGCCTACCTGACGGTGTTCGGCTCGATCATCGCCTTCAACGCCTATATGTACCTGCTCAAGCATGTTCGCCCGGCGGCCGCGACCAGCTATGCCTATGTGAACCCGGCGGTGGCGGTGTTGCTGGGGATTGTGTTCGTGGGTGAATCCATCGGTCTGGAAGAGGGATTGGCCATGCTGGTGATTATCAGCGCCGTGCTGTTGATCAGCCTGCCCCAGTGGCGAAAGCCCAAGCCGGAAATAAGGTAAACTGCCGCGCATTACGCCCTTGCGCTGAATTTTTCCTACGGTAACTACATGACTTTCGCCACACTTGGCCTGATCGAACCCTTGCTGCGCGCCCTTGAGACGCTCGGCTACCAGACCCCGACGCCGGTGCAGGCGCAAGCCATTCCGGCGGTGCTCGCCGGTCGCGACCTGATGGCCGCGGCCCAGACCGGCACCGGCAAGACCGCCGGTTTCGCCGTGCCGCTGCTGCAACTGCTGACCCTGGAAGGGCCGAAAGTCGCCGCCAACTCGGCGCGCGCGCTGATCCTGTGCCCCACCCGCGAGCTGGCCGAGCAGGTTCACGCCAGCGTTGCCGAATACGCCCAGCACCTGCCGCTCACCACCTACGCGGTGTACGGCGGCGTGAGCATCAACCCGCAGATGATGAAGCTGCGCAAGGGCGTCGACATCCTGGTCGCCACGCCGGGCCGCCTGATCGACCTGTTCCGCCAGAACGCGCTGAAACTCAACCAGCTGCAAACCCTGGTGCTGGACGAAGCCGACCGCATGCTCGACCTGGGCTTCTCCGAAGAGCTGGCGAACATCTATCGCATGCTGCCGAAAAAGCGCCAGACGTTACTGTTCTCCGCGACCTTCTCCGATGACATTCGCCTGCTGGCCGGGCAGATGCTCAACGACCCGCTGAGCATCGAAGTCAGCCCGCGTAACGTCGCCGCCAACACCGTCAAGCAATGGGTAGTACCGGTGGACAAGAAGCGCAAGGCGGAGCTGTTTGTGCACCTGATGCGCAAAGGCCGCTGGAAGCAGGTGCTGGTGTTCGCCAAGACCCGTAACGGCGTGGATGCGCTGGTGGATAAGTTGCAGGGCCTGGGCATCAATGCCGATGGCATCCATGGCGACAAGCCGCAAGCCACACGCCAACGCGCGCTGGACCGTTTCAAGTCGAGCGAAGTGCAGATCCTGGTCGCCACCGACGTAGCGGCCCGAGGCCTGGATATCGAAGACCTGCCGCTGGTGGTCAACTTCGACCTGCCGATCGTGGCCGAGGACTACATCCACCGCATCGGCCGGACCGGTCGCGCAGGCAACACCGGTGAGGCGATTTCCCTGGTGTGTGCCGATGAAGTCAACATGCTCTCGGCCATCGAGATGCTGACCCGCCAGACCTTGACCCGCAAGATGGAACAGGACTTCGAGCCGGAACACCGCGTGCCGGATACCGATGCCAGCGGTCAGGTGGTGAAGAAGCCGAAAAAACCGAAGAAGCCCAAGGCATCCGGTGGCGGCGGTGGCAAGCGCAACCTCGGCAAGTGGGTGGACAGTGGTGACGTGGCGCCGGTGGAGCCTTCGATCAAGCCGGTGCGCAAGGTGCCGGTGTTTAATACCGGGCCGCGTAAGAAGAAGTGATTTTACGGGGTGGCTGATGGCCTAATCGGGGGCAAGCCCCCTCCCACATTTTTGATCTGTGAATACATTCAAACTGTGGGAGGGGGCTTGCCCCCGATGGCGGCTTTGAATCCACCGCAGATCTCAGCGGTTGAGCCACTCCAACATCCCCCGCCCAGCCGCTCTGCCACTGGCAAAACACCCCGTCAGCAAATACCCGCCGGTCGGCGCTTCCCAGTCCAGCATCTCCCCCGCACAAAACACCCCCGGTAATTGCTTGAGCATCAGCCGCTCATCCAACGCTTCAAAGGGCACGCCGCCTGCGGTGCTGATGGCTTCATCCATCGGCCGTGTCTTCACCACTGTCAGCGGCAACGCCTTGATAGCCACCGCCAATTGCGCCGGGTCATTGAAGTGTTCGGCGGGTGCCAACTCTCGCAACAGCGCCGCCTTGACCCCATCCAAACTCAATTGGCTGTGCAAATGCTTGCTCATCGAGCGCGAACCTCGCGGCTTGGTCAAGGCGGCCTGGACCTTGTCCAATGGCTTGCTCGGCAGCAAATCGATATGCACCGTCGCCGAGCCATTACGGTTGATCGCCTCACGAATCGGCGCCGACAGCGCGTAGATCAAACTGCCCTCGATACCGGTGGCGGTGATCACGCATTCGCCGAGTCGCGGCTTGTCATCCCCCAGCCCAATGGCGACGTTTTTCAGCGGTGCGCCGGCGAATTTGCTGACCATCAAGTCGCTCCAGGCCGACACCTCGAAGCCGCAATTGCTGGGTTGCAGGGCCACGCAAGGCACGCCTTTATCCTCAAGCAGCTTGAGCCAGGCGCCGTCGGAGCCCAGGCGCGACCAACTGCCGCCGCCCAAGGCCAAGAGCACGGCATCGCTGTGGACAACTTTTTCGCCGTCCGGGCTGTGGATAAGTAAATCACCCTCGGCATTCCAGCCCACCCAACGGTGCCGGGTGTGGATAACCACGCCCTGGTCGCGCAGGCGCTTGAGCCAGGCACGTAGCAGTGGGGCGGCTTTCATATCCGTGGGAAACACGCGGCCGGAAGTGCCGATAAAGGTCTGGATACCCAGGCCATGAATCCATTCGCACAACGCTTCGGCATCAAACCCACGCAGCAACGCTGCCATTTGCGGGGCACGCTCGGCATAGCGCGCCACAAAGGCCGGGTACGCCTCGGAATGGGTGATGTTCATGCCGCCCACGCCCGCCAGCAGGAACTTGCGCCCCACCGACGGCATGCCGTCGTACAGGTCTACCCGCACCCCGGCCAGGCTCAAGACTTCGGCGGCCATCAGCCCGGCAGGGCCGCCGCCGATGATGGAGACGTGTCGAGAGGAAATATCGGACATGGGCAGGGCTACGATCGCGGAAATAAGCCGAGCATTCTACCCGAGGCGCGCGGCGTTGCCTGATCAAAAAATGTACAGCTTCCTACAGGCTAGACAGCTACGGGCTCTTAGACGCTTACGCTCAAGTTATCCACAGGCCGTTCCACAGGCATTGTGGGTAACGCCCACACTTCAATGACACCCTGATGACGTCCACACCCGCTGCGCGCTGTGGTGCAGGATGCCGTGGCGGCGGGCCAGGGCGGGGCGATCCTTGCTGTAGCCGCCACCGATCACGCCCATCACCGGGATGTCGCGGCCCAGGCAATGACGCATCACGCTTTCATCGCGGGCGGCCACGCCTGCGTCTGTCAGCTTGAGGTAACCGAGGGCGTCATCCTTGTGCACATCGACGCCGGCGTCGTACAGCACCAGGTCCGGTTGGTAGAGCGGCAGCAGGTAGTTGAGGGCGTCGTCCACCACCGTGAGGTAGTCGGCATCGCCCATGCCCATGGGCAGCGGGATGTCCCAATCGCTCTGGGCTTTGCGCGCAGGGAAGTTCTTTTCGCAGTGCAGGGACACAGTGATCGCCTCCGGCGTGTCGTGGAGGATGCGCGCGGTGCCGTCGCCCTGGTGCACGTCGCAGTCGAAGATCAGCACGCGGTTGACCCGGCCGCTGGCCAGCAGGTAATGGCTGATCACCGCCAGGTCATTGAAGATGCAAAAGCCCGCCGGGTAGTCGTAGTGGGCGTGGTGGGTACCGCCCGCCAGGTGGCAGGCCAGGCCATGTTCCAGCGCCTGCTCCGCCGCCAGGATCGAGCCGCCGACCGCGCGCACGGTGCGCCGGGCCAGGGCTTCGCTCCAGGGCAGGCCAAGACGCCGTTGGTCTTCGCGGGACAACTCGCCGCTCATGTAGCGTTCGATATACCCAGGTTCATGGGCGAGGGCCAGAATCTCCGCCGGGCACAGCGACGGGCGCAGCAATTGGCTGTCTTCGGTCAGGCCGCTGGCCACCAGGTGGTCACGCAGCAGGCGGAACTTGTCCATGGGGAACCGGTGGTCTGCCGGGAACTCAGGGCTGTAGTCATCGTGGTAGATCAATGGCAAAGGCATGGGATTTTCTGACGGGGATCTGCGAAGGATCTTAACAGCGCTGTACACTCACGCACATGGCAAGGGGAGGGGACCCATGGAGGAGATATTGCAATTGGAAAGCGCGCGCCTGGTCATGCGCCAATGGCGCGATGCCGACCTGACGGAATTTGCGCGCATGTGCGCCGACCCGCAGGTGATGCGCTATTTCCCGGCCAGATTGAGTCACCTGGAAAGTGCCGCCCTGATCGGCCGGATTCGCGGCCACTTCGCCGAATACGGTTTTGGCCAGTGGGCCCTGCAACGCAAGGACACCGGTGAGTTCATCGGCCTGACCGGGTTGCAGAACGTCAGCTTCGAAGCGGACTTTACCCCGGCGGTGGAAATCTGCTGGCGCCTGGCCCGTGAGCATTGGGGCCTGGGTTATGCCAGCGAGGCGGCCTGGACCGCGCTGCGCTGTGGTTTCGACCGTTTGCAGCTGGACGAAATCGTCGCTTTCACCACTCAAGCCAATCTGCCATCACAAAAAGTCATGCAGGCCATCGGTATGCATTACGATCCCCAGGCAGATTTTGCACACCCCAAGGTCGCAGCCGATGACCCGCTGCGCCCCCACGTTTTGTACCGCATCACCCGCGCCCAATGGTTGGACACGCTGCACGGATAAGCAGCCCGGAATGCCCTCTCGATTGTTGTAGGAGTTGCTCTATGAGCCAAGTATTGGAAGATCTGGTGGACTTGCTGACCCTGGAGCCGATCGAGGAAAACCTCTTTCGCGGCCGCAGCCAGGACCTGGGTTTTCGCCAACTGTTCGGTGGCCAGGTGCTCGGCCAGTCGCTGTCGGCCGCCAGCCAGACCGTCGAAGAAGCGCGACATGTGCATTCCCTGCATGGCTATTTCCTGCGCCCCGGCGATGCGAAGTTGCCGGTGGTGTATTCGGTGGACCGTGTACGCGATGGCGGCAGTTTCAGCACGCGCCGCGTGACGGCGATCCAGAAGGGCCACCCGATCTTCACCTGCAGCGCTTCGTTCCAGTACGACGAGGCCGGCTTCGAGCACCAGACCACCATGCCCGTGGTGGTCGGCCCGGAAAACCTGCCGTCGGAGCTGGAACTGACCCAGCAGCGCGCGCACCTGATCCCCGAGCATATGCGCGACAAGCTGCTGTGCCCCAAGCCCATCGAAGTGCGCCCGGTCACCGAAAAAGACCCGTTCAACCCGCAGCCGTCCGACCCGGTCAAATATGTGTGGTTTCGCGCCGATGGTGCCCTGGCTGATACGCCGGCGCTGCACAAATACCTGCTGGCCTACGCCTCGGACTTCGGCCTGCTGACCACCTCGTTGCTGCCCCACGGCAAGACCGTGTGGCAGAAAGACATGCAGGTCGCCAGCCTCGACCACGCGTTGTGGTTCCACGCCGACCTGCGTGCCGATGATTGGTTGCTGTACGCCATGGACAGCCCATGGGCCGGAAACTCCCGTGGGTTCTCCCGCGGCAGCGTGTACAACCGCGCCGGGCAACTGGTGGCGTCGGTGACCCAGGAAGGCTTGATTCGCCATCGCAAGGATTGGGCATGAGCCTGACGGACGTTAAGCACTGGGTGTTCGACATGGACGGCACCCTGACGGTGGCGGTGCATGACTTTGCGGCGATTCGCGTGGCCCTGGATATTCCCCCCGAGGACGACATCCTCACTCACCTTGCCGCATTACCAGCGGACATCGCAGCGGCCAAGCACGCCTGGCTGCTGGAACATGAGCGCGAGCTGGCGCTGGGCTCCGTCGCGGCGGACGGTGCGGTGGAACTGGTGCGCGAGCTGGTCGGGCGCGGTTATCGCCTGGGCATTTTGACCCGCAATGCGCGGGAGTTGGCGCATATCACCTTGGAGGCGATCGGCCTGGCGGACTGCTTTGCCGTGGACGATGTGCTGGGGCGCGACGATGCGCCGCCCAAGCCCGATCCGGGTGGGTTGTTGAAGTTGGCGGCGGGGTGGGATGTATCGCCGAGCGAGATGGTGATGGTCGGCGATTACCGTTTTGACCTGGACTGCGGCCGGGCGGCAGGGGCGCGGACGGTGTTGGTCAACCTGCCGGAGAACCCGTGGCCGGAGCTGGCGGATTGGCATGCTGCAGACTGCGCTGCATTGCGCCGGATGATCCAGCTCCCATATTTTGAGACTGTTTCGTCAGGTATTACTGAGTGAACAATACCTTCTGGCCCTCGGGCGACGTAAACATCCCATCCCCGTCATGCCCCACCCCCGGCACTTCCACCAGCGTCTGGCGCAATTGCGGATGGCGCTGTTTGAGGTAGTCAAAGTAGTTGTGCCCACGAATCAGCCGATACGCGCCCTGGGTCTCGGCTTCGCAGCTTTTATCCAGCGCCGGGTGGTTCGGGTCGGTGTCCTGCTGGCCCAGCAGGTAAGTGATGGTGCGTGATACGTAGGCTTGTTCCAGCTGCTCGGCGCTTTGGCCGTTGGCGTAGGCCGGCAGGTGCTGCATGCCGTACTTCCAGGTGTTGAAGCCCGGGCAACTGGCGGTCTCGAACTTCACCGGCCGCTGTGGGCTGAAGTAGGCATAGGACGAGGGGTTGGCCACCACATAGCGCAGGCGGATGCCCTCGGTTTGCAGGGCCGGGTGCGCGTGGCCGGTGAGGGCGAAGCGCTGCACCACCTGGCCACCGCCGGAGTGACCGGCGACCACGATTTCCTTCAGCGCCGGGAACAGCGTGCGGTTGCCCAGGTGCTTGATGATCTGGTCGAGGGCGCCGAAAGAGCTGATCTGGCCTGGGCCGGTGGAGGCATCGCCGGCCATCCAGTCATTGCCCTTCCAGCGTAGCAACTGATTGTCCAGATGGTTGCGCTTCACGTCGGCCCCATTGAGAAACTGCGGTGCGATTACCAATGTGGTGGGGCCAACGCCTGCGTGTTCGGCGGCATCCATTCCGCTTTGCAGGTAGGTCTGCGCATTACGCAGGCGCCCGTGCACGATGATCAACGCGCGGGTGACGTCGGGCAGTGGCTGGCGCCAGTCCTGGCTCAGCCCGAGGCTGAGATCGCCGGCCTCCAGATGAAAACGCTCGGGGCTGACCACCTTGACGCCCTGCTCGGCGGCCCAGGCGGATGACGAGATGAGCAACAGGCCCAACAGCAGTCCCAATCGTTGATTCATTTATAGGCTCTTGGCAGCGAACGTGTCGCATTGAGTGATCTGGCCCTGGGCGAAGCCGGTCTTGAACCAGCGCACCCGCTGTGCCGAGGTGCCGTGGGTAAACGAGTCCGGCACCACGCGCCCCTGGCCCTGTTGCTGCAAACGGTCATCGCCGATGGCGTTGGCGGCGTTCAGTGCTTCTTCAATATCGCCAGGCTCCAGCCAGTTCAGGCGCTTTTGCGCACGATTGGCCCACACACCGGCGAAGCAGTCGGCTTGCAGCTCCTGGCGCACCAGCAGGCCACCGTCACCTTGCATTTGTCGGCCTTGCTGGCGTGCGGCCTGGATCTTCGACGAAATGCCCAGCAATGTTTGTACGTGGTGCCCGACTTCGTGGGCGATCACATAGGCCTGGGCGAAATCGCCGGCCGCCTGGAAGCGTTGGGACATTTCCCGGAAGAAATCCAGGTCCAGATAGACCTGCTGATCAGCCGGGCAATAGAACGGGCCGCTGGCCGAGGTGGCGCCACCGCAGGCGGAATTGACCCGGCCACGGAACAGAATCAGCTTCGGGTTCTTGTAGGCCAGGCCGTTTTCCTGGAACACCTGGCCCCAGGTGTCTTCGGTATCGCCCAGCACCGCGCGTACGAAGTCGGCCTGCTCATCGTTGGCCGGCGGTGCCTGGCGCGACTGCGTGCTCACCGAGGGCGCCTGTTCCATCTGGCCGGTCAACTGGCCGAGGATCTGCATCGGGTCCTGGCCGGTCAGCCAGCCGATGCCGACGATCAGCACAATCGCGGTCAGGCTCAGGCCCTTGCCGCCGCCAAAGCGCATCCCGCCACCGCCGCCGCCACTGTCATCGCGGGCATCCACCACGTTGTCGCTGCGTCGGCCTTTTTTCCATAGCATGGGGCAATCCTCTGTGTGCTAACCGTGATTGAGTATGGTCGGTATTAACGGCAATAGCCTTCGCCGGTGGCGACGATCAGGCAGTCTTTTTTGTCCGCCAGCCATTTCAGCCCGGTCGCTTCTCCGTCGCCGGCGCGTAGGAGTTGCGGGCCGTCCGGACGGGTGAAGGCGATGCCGTCTTCGGCCGCTTCACCCTTGAAGGTGCCCGAGTCGTCGGCGTCGAGGCCGTATTGCATGGTCAGGAGGTAATGGCCACGGCCGACGCTGTCGTCCTTGGCGATGGTCAGGTGCAGGCCTTCGACGCCGATCCATTTGCCGACCCATTTATCCGTGGGCGGGGTTTCGGGTACCAGGGCGGCCTGCACGGAAGGCGGCGCAGGTTTGGGCGCTTGCTTGGACGCCTGGTCGCAGGCGGTCAGCAGGGCAAGGGCAGAAAGAACAAAGAGGAATTTTTTCATAGCAACGAGGCCTTGGTTAAAAAGTATGCAATGCGCAGGCTAAGGTGCTGCGTTGGACTCGAATCCGGTGATTTAGTGCGCTGTTCGCCCGGTGTTTGGTTATGCTCTTGGGGCAGGCTCCAGCCCGGCTGCTAGATTACCGGGTTGAGCGCTGCTTCGTTCAGTGCTCAGCGTTCCGCTCGCCACGCAAGAGAATTCCATGACTGTCAGCACCCCCCTATCCGGCGTCAACCATCCCTTCAAAGGCATTTTGCTGATCGTGTTGGCGACATTCCTGTTCTCCAGCCACGATGCCTTGTCCAAGTACCTGGCCGGGTTTTACCCGATCGTGATGGTGGTGTGGGCGCGCTACGTGGTGCACACCTTGCTGATGGCCGGGATTTTCCTGCCGCAATCGGGTTTGCGGGTGCTGCGCAGTAAACGACCGGGGATGCAGGTGGTGCGGGCCTTGTGCCTGTTGGGCACCAGCCTGTTTTTCACCACGGCGTTGCATTACATCCCGTTGGCGGAAGCCACGGCGGTGAACTTCCTTGCGCCAATCCTGGTGACGGCACTGTCGGTGCCGCTGCTCGGCGAACACGTGACACGCGGCCAATGGCTGGCGGTGATCTGCGGGTTTGTCGGCGTGCTGGTGATCATTCACCCAGGCGGTGAGTTGTTTACGCCGGCGGTGTTGCTGCCGCTGTGTTCGGCGCTGTTCTTCTGCTTCTACCAACTGCTCACGCGCATCCTCAGCCAATACGACACGCCCACCACCAGCAACTTCTTCGCCGGGCTGTGCAATACCTTGGTGATGAGTGCGATGGTGCCGTTCTTCTGGCAGGTGCCCACGCTGTGGCACGGGGTGCTGATGCTGGCGCTGGGCACCTGTGGGATGACTGCGCACTTGATGCTGACCCAGGCGTTCCGCTTTGCCGCACCGGCCTTGCTGGCGCCGTTCGGCTATTGCCAGATCGTCTTCGCGGGGTTGTTGGGCTGGCTGGTGTTCAACCATACCCCCGATGTGACCACGGTGGTCGGCATCGGGGTGATCTGCATGAGCGGTCTGGCCGCTGCCTGGCAGCAGCGGCGCAGGTGATCAGGCGTCTACGGTCGGAATCTTGCGCGGTGCCATGAAGTACATCCAGGTCAGCGCAATGAAGTACATCGCCGGGATCAGGGTGAACAACACGGTGTAGTTGTTGTTGGTGACGGTGAGGATGTGGCCGACGATCTGGGTCATGAACATGCCGCCGATGGCCGCGCACATGCCGCCGAAACCGAACACCGTGCTCATCATGTGCTTGGGCGTGTAGTCCATCACCAGGCTCCAGATGTTGGCGGTCCACGCCTGGTGCGCACCGATGGCCAGGGAGATGGCGAACACCGCAACCCACAGCTGGCTTGAGCCGGCCGCCATGATCACGCCGACGATGCAGCAGGCAAACAGCAACATCGACAGCAACCGCGCCTTGATTGAGTTCATCCCACGGCCGATCAGGAACGACGACAGAATCCCCCCGCCCACGCTGCCGAAGTCGGCGGTCAGATAGATGATGATCAGCGGGATACCCATCTGGGTCACGTTGATGCCCAGGTTGTATTGCTGGTTCAGGAACGGCGGCAGCCAATACAGGTAGAACCAGAACACCGGTGCAGTGAGTGCATAGGCGATGGCGAAGGCCCAGGTGCCGCGCATGCGCAGGATGCGGCTGAAGGGTACGCCGGGTTGTTCCGGTTCGACTTGCTGTTGCACGTAGTCCAGTTCGGATTGTTTGACGGTTGGGTGGTCTTCCGGGTTGTAGTACTTCAAACCCCAGAACACCAGCCAGATCGCGCCCAGCGACGCCATGCACAGGAACGCCGCCTGCCAGCCCCACACATGCAGGATCAGCGGCAGCAGCATCGGCGTCATCATCGCGCCAACGTTGGTACCGGCATTGAAGATACCGGTGGCCACCGCGCGCTCACCGGCGGGGAACCACAGGCGCGTGGTCTTCACGCAGGCCGGGTAGTTGGCGGCTTCGGTCAGCCCGAGGATAAAGCGGCAGACCATAAAGCCGACCGCCGAAGTGGCCAGGCCATGGGCACCGGTGGCCAGGCTCCACAACAGTACGGCGCAGAAGAACACGCGCTTGACGCCCACGCGGTCGATCAGCCGGCCTTGCAGCACAAAGCCGACGGCGTAGCCGACCTGGAACCAGAAATTGATGTTGGCGTAGTCCATCGCCGTCCAGCTCATTTCCTTGGCCAGGATCGGTTGCATCACGCCCAGGGCTGCGCGGTCGATGTAGTTGAGGGTGGTGGCAAAGAACACCAGGGCCAGCATGCCCCAGCGGGTTTTACCCACGGCGAGGGCGCCGCGGATCTTGTCGCCGATGCCGGCGTGCGGGGTGCCCGGGCGCGCGGCCAGGGCGGAGTTTTGCGAAGGCATGTGGTTGTACCCGTTTTTTGAAATTTTTATGAGGTGTTGTGGGTCTTCTTTTGGGTGTCGCTGCGTGATTGATGGTGCGCAGTGGCTAAAAAATCGTCAATTCGCCAAAGAGGCTTAGTGTTCGATAATCGCACCAAAAACTAACCGGTTCGTACATTTTAATTGCTGCGGGTAGTCTGGGGGCGAATAATTTGCCACAAACAACAATTGCCGGGAGTCGCCCATGCAACGTTCCATCGCCACCGTGTCCTTGAGCGGTACCCTGCCGGAAAAGCTCGAAGCCATTGCTGCCGCCGGGTTCGATGGGGTCGAGATCTTCGAAAACGACTTGTTGTATTACGACGGCAGCCCCCGTGAGGTCAGGCAGATGTGCGCCGACCTCGGCATCGCCATCACCTTGTTCCAGCCGTTTCGCGACTTTGAAGGCTGCCGCCGCGATCGCCTGGCGCGCAACCTGGAGCGCGCCGAGCGCAAGTTCGACCTGATGCAGGAACTGGGCACCGACCTGGTGCTGGTGTGCAGCAATGCCTCGGCCGATTGCGTCGGGGATGAACGCATCCTGCTCGACGACCTCGGCCTGTTGGCCGAACACGCCGGCCGTCGCGGCCTGCGCATTGGTTATGAAGCGTTGGCCTGGGGCAAGCATGTAAACACCTGGCAGCAGGTGTGGAACCTGGTGCGCCAGGTCGATCACCCGAGCCTTGGGGTGTTGCTCGACAGCTTCCACACGCTGTCGCTCAAGGGCGACCCGAGCGCCATCGCGCAGATCCCCGGCGACAAGATCTTCTTCGTGCAGATGGCCGACGCGCCGATCCTGGCCATGGATGTGCTGGAGTGGAGCCGGCATTTTCGCTGCTTCCCCGGCCAGGGTGAATTCGACCTGGCGGGGTTCCTCGCGCCGATCATCAAGAGCGGCTACACCGGGCCGTTGTCCCTGGAAATTTTCAACGATGGCTTCCGCGCCGCGCCAACCCGCGCGAATGCGGCGGATGGCCTGCGCTCCCTGCTGTACCTGGAAGAGAAAACCCGCGAGCGCCTGCAACAGGAGGCGCCCGCGCAACCTGTCGAGATTCTGTTTGATACCCCGGCGGCCAGCGAATACGACGGTATCGAGTTCCTCGAATTCGCCGTGGATGAAAACCTCGGCGCCAAGCTCACCCATTGGCTGGAACGCCTGGGTTTCGTCAAGGCCGGCCAGCACCGCTCCAAGAGCGTTAGCCTGCTGCGCCAGGGCGACATCAACCTGATCCTCAACTGCGAACCCTATTCCTTTGCGCATAACTTTTTCGAGGCCCATGGGCCATCGTTGTGCGCCACGGCGATTCGGGTCAAGGACAGCGCCAAGGCCCTGGAACGGGCGGTCGCCTACAAAGGCCAGCCCTATCGCGGCCTGGTCGGGCCCAACGAGCTGGAGCTGGCGGCGGTGCGTGCGCCGGACGGCAGCCTGATCTACCTGGTGGATCAGAGTGAGGGCGGGATCTACGACACCGATTTCAATCTGCAAGCGTCCAGCGCGGCCGGCGGTGGTTTGCTGCGCATCGACCACATGGCCATGGCCTTGCCGGCCGACAGCCTCGACAGCTGGGTGCTGTTCTACAAGAGCCTGCTGGATTTCGAAGCCGATGACGAAGTGGTACTGCCCGACCCCTACGGCCTGGTGAAAAGCCGTGCGCTGCGCAGCCGTTGCAGCTCGATTCGCTTGCCGCTGAATATTTCCGAGAACCGCAACACCGCGATATCCCACGCGCTGTCGAGCTATCGCGGCTCGGGTGTGCATCACATCGCCTTTGACTGCGCGGATATTTTTGCCGAAGTGCGCCGTGCCAAGGAGGCCGGGGTGCCGCTGCTGGATATTCCGCTCAACTACTACGATGACCTGGCCGCGCGCTTTGATTTCGATGATGAGTTCCTCAGCGAACTGGCGTACTACAACGTGTTGTACGACCGTGACGCCCAGGGCGGTGAGTTGTTTCATGTGTACACCGAGCCCTTCGAGGGACGGTTTTTCTTCGAGATCATCCAACGCAAGAACGGTTACGCCGGCTACGGCGCAGCCAACGTGGCGGTGCGCCTGGCGGCGATGGCCAAATCCCGCAGCGGCGCGGTGCGCCAGGCGCGTTTATAACGGTGGGCCAGGTGCTTCCTTCGTAAGACGCCTCGGCCCATAATCGCGGCCTGCACAATAAAAATGGCCGTGAGCGCACCATGACCTCAAGTCCCGAACTCCCCGCGGTGTCAGACGCACCGCGCAAGAGTCGTAAGAACAACCCGGAAAAGACCCGCGAGAACATTCTCCAGGAAGCCATCGTCGAGTTTGTTCAGCAGGGCCTGTCCGGCGCTCGCGTGGATGCCATCGCCGAGCGCATCCATACCTCCAAACGCATGATCTATTACTACTTCGGCAGCAAGGAGCAGTTGTACGTCGAGGTGCTGGAGAAGCTCTACGGCGATATTCGCAACACCGAAACGCGGATGAACCTCACCGCCCTGGAACCGCGTGAGGCGATCCGGCGGCTGGTGGAGTTCACCTTCGATCACCACGATCAGAACGTCGATTTCGTGCGTATTGTCAGCATCGAAAATATCCACAATGCCGAGTACGTGAAGCGCACCGAAACCATCAAGGCGATGAACAGCAAAATCCTCGAGGGGCTGGGCGTGACCTTGCGTCGGGGCGCCGAGATGGGGCTGTTTCGCGAAGGGCTGGAACCGTTGGACGTGCACCTGCTGATCAACTCATTCAGCTTTTACCGGGTGTCCAACCGCCATACGTTCAGTGAGATCTTTCAGATCGACCTGTCGGATGAGGCGGTTAAACAACGGCATCGCGAGATGATTTGCGAATCGGTGCTGCGCTACCTGCAGGCCTGAGTACACCGCCTGACCCCATGTGGGAGGGCGCTTGGCTCCCTCCCAACTTTCAGATGTTCATGCTCTTGAAGTGCGCGAGCATCCGCTGCGCATCCGGCACCTCGCCACTGAACAGTTCAAACGCCTTCACCGCCTGGAACACCGCCATGTTGCCGCCATCCAGGGTGCGGCAGCCCAAGGCGCGGGCATCGCGCAGCAATTCGGTTTCCAGTGGGAAATACACAATTTCAGCCACCCACAGTTCGGCTCTCAGCAGGGCCGCTGGCACCGGTGTGCCGGGCAGCTTGGCCATGCCCATGGGCGTGGTGTTGACCAGGCCATCCGCCTCGGCCATGGCGTTCTCCAGGTGGGTGCCGACCTGGGCGCGACCGGCGCCGAAACGCTGGGCAAGGTTATCCACAAGGTCGCGGGCGCGGCTGGGGTCCACGTCGAAAATACTCAAGTGTTCGACACCTTCCGCCAATAGCGCATGCGCCACTGCGGCACCGGCGCCACCCGCGCCCATCTGCACCACGCGTTGGCGCGGCACATCGTTGAGGTTGCGGCGAAAGCCTTCGGCAAATCCCAGGCAGTCGGTGTTATGGCCGATACGCTTGCCGTCCTTGAACACCACCGTATTGACCGCGCCGATGCCTCGGGCCTCGTCGGACAAATCATCGAGCAACGGCAGGATTGCCTGCTTGCACGGGTAGGTAATGTTCAACCCGGTGAAGTGCATCAACTCGGCAGCCTCCAGCAGGTCGGGCAGGGCGTTGATGTCCAGGTGCAGGGGCTCGAGGTCAATCAGGCGATACAGGTAGCGCAAGCCTTGGGCGTCGCCTTCCTGCTCATGCAACGCGGGGGTGCGGGAAGCCTGGATGCCGGCGCCGATCAGGCCGGCGAGGATGCGCGGTTTCATCGGGCCGACCCCTTCAACAACTGGCTGAAATGTTCCAGGGCCAAGTGGTAGCCATGGCTGCCAAAGCCCGCGAGCACCGCCTTGGCGATGGGTGACACAAACGAGTGATGCCGAAACGCCTCGCGCGCATGCACGTTGGATAAGTGCACCTCGATCACCGGCACTTCACTGGCCACCAAGGCGTCGCGAATGGCCACCGAGGTGTGGGTCCAGGCTGCCGGGTTGATCACGATACCGGCGCAGCGGGCGCGGGCGCCGTGGATCCAGTCGAGCAGTTCGCCTTCGTGGTTGGTCTGGCGGAATTCGATTTTAAGCCCCAGTTGTTCGGCGCTGCGGCCGCACAGGGCAGCGACGTCGGCCAGGGTTTCATGGCCGTAGGTCGCGGGTTCGCGGGTGCCGAGCAGGTTGAGGTTGGGGCCGTTGAGCACCAGCACGATGGGCGGCATACGGGGGATCTCCACAGTTCTTGTTGGTTGTGGGGATAAAATGTACTGGTTAGTTAATTTGGTCAATTGATGACGGCAGATGTGTTCGATTACCGAACCGTTAATCAGACGTGTCCGGCGCTCGAATCAGATTAGATATCAATTGAAAATCATTCTCGACAACGCTTAAGATGCCCGCCTGTTTCCTTTACATTCCAGGGAGTCGGTTTGTCGGACGTGGATCTCAAAGGCCTGTTTCTCAAGCACGCCGATACCCTGCGCGGGTATCTGGCGCGCAAGGTACGGGACCCGCAGTTGGCGGCCGACCTGGTGCAGGAGAGCTTCCTGCGCCTGGCGGAAAAACCTGCCGGCGAGCGTATCGACAACTCCCAGGGCTATCTCTATCGAACGGCGAGCAATCTGCTGATCGACCATATTCGCCAGGAAGCGCGGCGCAAGACAGACTCCGTGCCCCATGAGGCGCTGGCCGAGATTGAAGATGAAGTGGCCGGGTTGGAGGCTCAGGCAATGGCGCAGCAACAGCGACAGGCATTGAAGCAGGCGTTGGCGGAATTGCCGGAACGCACCCAGCAGATCTTCCGTCTGAACCGTATAGAGGGCATGACCCACGCCCAGGTCGCCCGGCATTTGGATATCTCCGACAGCTCCGTGCAAAAGCACCTGGCCAAGGCGCTGGCGTATGTGATGCAGCGCTTGCAGGACGGCGAGGTGGGGCCAGCCGACGAATGAATTACGGAAAAACCTCAGCTCAGACGTCACAGCGTCATATAACGAAAAATTCGAGATTCACACGTGAATAGCCAGGGTCCGCAACAGCACAGCATTACCGAGGAGGCCGCCGAGTGGGCGGTGCGCCTGCACGCCGGTGCCCTGACCGACCAGGAGCAGGCCGAGCTGCGCCAGTGGATCGCCTGCGACAGCCGCCACGAAGCGGCGCTGCGCTTTGCCGAACAGACCTGGGCGGCGTTGGGCGAGGTGCATAAGGACGAGAGCGTTCACCGCCAGCGCCCCGCGACTGCAGCGCTGCCCGTGCGTCGCTCCCTGCGGCGCAGGCCATGGCAACGTGCGGCGGCGGTCGCGCTGGTCGTGGTGGTGGCCGGCGTCGGCTGGCTGCGCGGGCCGGACGCCTGGCTGCGCATGCAGGCCGACTATGTCACCCAAAAGGGCGAGGTACGCACCGTGCACTTGGCCGATGGCAGCACGGTGGAGCTGGATTCCGCCAGTGCCATCCGCCTGGATTACGACGGCGTGCAGCGGCGTATCAGCCTGATCCAGGGCTCGGCGATTTTTGATGTGGCGCCGATGGCGGGTCAGGAGACCCGTCCGTTCGTGGTGCAGAGCGCCGGCGGGCAGACGCGGGCGTTGGGCACGCGGTTTGTGGTGGAGCGCGAGGCCGACCGCCGTGCTTGGGTGGGCGTGTTGCAGCACAGCGTCGAAGTGTCTTTGCACGCCTCGCCGAAAAAAGGCCCGAGCGATCGGGTGCTCCAGGAGGGCCAGGCTGCGCGCTACAACGCCCAGGAGGGGGTGGTGCCCCTGGATCAATTCGATGTAGACCGTGCCACCAGTTGGCGACGTGGCGTGCTGATCTTTGACCGCCAGCCCCTGGCCAAGGTCATTGAGCAGCTCAATCGCTACCGTCCGGGGCGGGTGGTGTTGACCCATTCCGATTTGGGCGAGCGCGAAGTCAGCGGCGTCTTCCGTCTCGACATGCTCGACAGCGCGCTCGGAACGCTCACCCAGGAACTTCAAGTGCAACGCTTGGACCTGGCAGGCCTCAGCCTGATCTATTGATGACCCGGTGGGAGGCCTGCTCTCACCCGCTTAAAACCCCCTGCGCAAAAACTTTTGAAAAAACCTTACTGACTTCCTGCGCCTCGTACGTCTTGCTAGGTGAGAAGCATTCGCATAAACAAACATACGATCAGCGCAGGGAAACCAGAAATGTCAGCACTCACCAAGGGGCGTATCACCGGTAGCCGGTTAGCCCTGGCCATCCACTTGGGTCTGTTCGCCGCGGCCGCTCCCGTGTATGCGGTGCAACCTCAGGCGGACGCTGCCCAGTCGGCGGTGCGGGTGTTCGATGTCCCGGCGCAATCCTTGGGCAGTGCCGTATTGGCCTTTGCCGACCAGGCCGGTCTGCAGGTGCTGTTCGACAGCCCGCGCCTGCAAGGCTTGCGCAGCACCGCGCTCAAAGGCAGCTTCAGCGTGCAGGAAGGGCTTGGCCGTTTGCTCGGTGCCACGCCGGTGGAGTACCGCTTTACCGGTGAGCGCCAGGTCACCCTCAACCGTGTCAGTGACGACCCCGACGGCGCCATGACCGTGGGCACCACCACCATCACCGGCAACACCAACGGCCAGGCCAGCGACTGGGTGTACCAGACCCCAAAGTCCGTGGCGGTGATCAGCCGCGACATGATCGATAAACGTCCGCCCCGTCACGCCGCCGACATGCTCGAAGAAACCGCCGGCGTCTACACCGCCGTCAACCAGCGCGACCCCGGCCTGTCGGTGAATATTCGCGGTGTGCAGGACTATGGCCGGGTGAACATGAACATCGACGGCATGCGCCAGAACTTCAATGTCAACGGCCACCAGCAGCGCAACGGCACCATGCTGATCGACCCGGAGTTCATCTCCAGCATCGAGATCGACAAAGGCAGCCAGTCGGGGCAGGGCGGTGCGGCCGTGCTGGGCGGCATTGCTTCGTTCAAGACCCTGGATGCCAGTGAGTTCCTCACGGACGGCAAGGACTACGGCGGCCGCCTTCGCGCCGGCAGCGGCATCGGTGAGCTGGGTAACGGCACCGACTTCAACGGCAGTGGCGTGTTTGCCTTTGGTGATGAGCGCGGCGATGTCGTGCTGGGCTACAGCGAGCGGCATTTCGGTAACTACCGCGCCGGCCGGCACAACGACGACAACCTGGGCACCAACCTGCGCGCCAGGTCATCTGCCCCTGCGGCCTTCGACGACTGGTTGAACAGCGAAGTCGGCGACACCGGCAGCGTGACCCGCTCGCAGATCGTCAAGTTCGGCCTGAACCTGCCCAACGACCAGCGCGTGCAGTTGAGCTACCTGGAAACCGACACCGACAGTAACGATGCCTGGGGCTATATCGCCAACGACCTTCAGAGCACCTACTACGTACGCACCAGCAAAAACAATCTCAACGCCAAAAACGTCGCGCTGGACTACAGCTACAGCCCGGACAACCCGTTGATCGATCTCAAGGCCAAGCTCTATTACGTCACCACCCAGATGGATCGCAGCAACGCCCCCAACCTGTCGTCGCCAGGTACCGGTAACTACGTCGGCGCCTACACCGATCACTTCCAGACCGACACCTGGGGCCTGCAGGGGGACAACAGCTCGCGGTTCGATTTTGGCGACCAGGGGCATGTCACCTGGAACTACGGGGTGGAGCTGTATCAGGACGAGTTCAAGCCCCGCACCAACAAAGTTGAAGCCACCAACAACCTGGGCTTGTTGCCTTACGCAGAGGGCAGCACCCCAGGGGGCAAGCGCACCATCGCCAGCCTGTTCAACAACGCGCAGTACGAATATGGCGGCTGGCTGACCCTGGATGCGGGCTTGCGTTATGACCGCTATCGGCTCGAAGGCGAAACCGGCATGACCCTGTACCGGCGTGATCGCTTCTACAACAGCCTTGTCGGTGCCAGGCGTGTCTCGGAAGTGATCGAGGTCGACCGTGAAGAAGGCCAGTTTTCCCCCACCTTCGGTCTCGCGGTGAAACCGGGCGTGGACTGGCTGCAACTCTATACCCGGTGGGGCAAGGGCTGGCGGCCACCGGCGGTGACCGAAACCTTCATGACCGGCCGGCCCCACGGTGGCGGTTCGGGAGAGCGCGTATTTCCCAACCCCTACCTCAAGCCTGAAGAGTCACGGGATTGGGAAGTGGGCATGAATGTCTTCAAGGAAGGCTTGTTTTTCAGTGACGATCGCCTCGGCATGAAGGTGGCTTACTTCGATACCCGGATCGAAAACTTCTCTTTCCTCAACACCAGCGTCAGCTTGCCGGAAACCCAGGTGGGTGGATTCCTCGGGACCATGGCTTACGTCAATAACACCAACCCGACGCGTTTTCGCGGGGTCGAATACCAGCTCAATTACGACATGGGGCGCGCGTACGCCAACCTCAGCTACACCCACATGATCGGCAGCAATGAGTTCTGCTCGAAGAACTATTACATGGGCGGTGCCAAGACCACCGGGCCAAGGACTACTCGCCTGGAGCGTTTCACCCTGCCGGATGGGCGCATCGGCATACGGCCGGTCACCACCTATGAGGTGTTGGATGACGACGTCGCCAACAACAAGGAAAGCTGCGGACGAATCATGGGGAACGCCACGTACATGCCGGCCGATCGCGGCTCGCTGACCCTGGGTACGCGCTTCCTGGAAAAACGCCTGGATACGGGTGTGCGTGTGCGCTACAGCTCGGGTAACGGCGAAAACCTCAATCAGCAGGGCTACGAGCTTATGGATCAGGCGATGTGGCCCAAGTACACGCTCTACGACCTGTACGCCAGTTACTGGATGACGGATCAACTGAACATTGCACTGGCGTTGGAAAACGCCACCGATGAAGCCTATTTCGTCGCCATGGGCGACGCCAACAACCTCAGCCTGGCGCGCGGGCGAACCCTGAGCGGCATGTTGGAATACAAATTCTGATCAGCGTGCGCAGGCACTTGATCAACGGTTTTGCCCATGGGTGGGCAAAAAGGCGCGCCGCACCGGCGTGCTCATCAACAACGTTGTTTAACGAGGTTTAGCGATGACTATTTCTGTTAGCTACGATTCGGGCCTGGGTTCTCTGTCGGTATCGGACTACCTGAGCTCCTGGGCAGTGGGGTTCAACACCGCAGGGCACGGCACCAGCAACACCGGCGGCTTCAGCAACGGCACCCTCAGCGGCGACCAGTATTCGACCCACGGCGCCAACAACTCCGAGTACGCGTTCATCGCCGACAGCGATACCAGCAATGGCCTGCACTATGTGTTCAACCCGTCGTTGCCCGCCAGCAGCAACCTGAACCACTACCTGTGGGGCGACCTGGATAACGTGCAACTGGGTACAGGCCTGGGCGGCGGCAGTGGCAGCGACTTCTCCCTGAGCGACTTCAAGGTCGCGTTCAACGGCCTCGACCTGAGCGCCGCCGAGGGCGCCGGCCGGGCTGGCAACGACGTACAGAGCGTGATCTACGGTTTGATGCAGGGCAACACCGCCGCGCTGGAAACCGTGCTCAACAACCTGCTCGACGACTTTGGCCTGTCCACTGCCAGTACCTTCGACGAAGTGTCGGCGGGCCTGGCGGCACACGCCAGCGCAGTGTCCACCGATGTTGCCCTGGTGGGCGTGCAGGACGTGGCACAGGACTGGGCACTCGCTGCCTGAACCTGCTGCCGCCTGAAAAAAGCGAATGGAAGATCGCTCTCCCATTCGCCGTATTACACCTCCGTCGCCCAAGCCTTCTAACTCTTCCGGCGACGGCGGTGCCGAATTCTGCGCAGCGCCGTATCGGCTGTCAACGCGGCGACGCTGCACGTTCAACCCCACGAGAATCCCCAGATGCGCCACGTCGGCAACGAAACCCTGGCCGCCCTCACGGCCTATAAAAGTGGCTTCCTCAACATCGGCCTGTTCTCGGCGGTGATCAACCTGCTGATGCTGGCTCCGGCGCTGTACATGCTGCAGGTATATGACCGGGTGCTGGCCTCGGGCAATCAGATGACCCTGTTGATGCTGACGCTGATGATCCTCGGCCTGTTCGGCCTGATGGGGGCGTTGGAGTGGGTGCGCAGCCAGGTGGTGATCCGCCTCGGCACGCAGATGGACATGGGCCTGAACCAGCGGGTCTACGACGCCGCGTTCGAAGCGCAACTCAAGGGCGGCACCCAGGCGGCGGGCCAGGCGTTGCATGACCTGACCACCTTGCGCCAGTTCGCCACCGGCCAGGCGCTGTTCGCGTTTTTCGATGCGCCGTGGTTTCCGGTGTACCTGCTGGTGATCTTCCTGTTCCACCCCTGGCTTGGCCTGCTGGCGCTGGGCGGCGCAGCGATACTGATCGCGTTGGCGTGGATCAACCACCATGTCAGCCAGACGCCGATGGCCCAGGCCAGCCAACTGTCCATCCACGCCTGCCAGCAGGCCACGGCCAACCTGCGCAATGCCGACAGCATCGAAGCCATGGGCATGCTCGCCACCTTGCGCGGGCGTTGGTTCAATCAGCACCAGGCGTTCCTCGCCCAGCAAAACCTGGCCAGTGAAAAGACCGCCGCCGTCACCGCCTGGTCCAAGGGCGTACGCCTGGCCTTGCAATCGCTGGTACTCGGCCTGGGCGCGTTGCTGGCGGTGCAGGGCGATATCACGCCGGGGATGATGATTGCCGGCTCGATCCTGATGGGGCGGGTGCTGAGCCCCATCGACCAACTGATCGGCGTCTGGAAACAATGGGGCTCGGCGCGCCTGGCCTACGAGCGCTTGTCGCAACTGCTGGCGGCCAACCCGGCGCGACCGCCGCGCATGAGCCTGCCGGTGCCCAAGGGCCAGTTGAGCGTCGAGCACATCAGCGCCTGCGCCCCCGGCAGCCGTCGACCGGCGCTGGCCAATCTGGGGTTCAACCTGCCAGCGGGGGACGTGCTCGGCGTGATCGGACCTTCCGGCTGCGGCAAATCCACCCTGGCGCGGGTGCTGGTGGGCGCCTGGGCACCGCTGGCCGGCAAGGTGCGGCTGGACGGCGCCGACCTGGCCCAGTGGGACAAACAGCAACTCGGCCCGCACATCGGCTACCTGCCCCAGGACATTCAATTGTTCGCCGGCAGCATCGCCGACAACATCGCACGGTTTGCCGAACTGGATAGCGACAACGTCCTGGCCGCCGCGAAAATGGCCGGCGTACATGAACTGATCCTGCAACTGCCCCAAGGCTATGACACGCAATTGGGGGAGGGCGGCGCGGGGTTGTCCGGTGGGCAAAAGCAACGCGTGGCCCTGGCCCGTGCGCTGTACGGCCTGCCGGCGTTGATCGTGCTGGATGAGCCCAACGCCAACCTCGACGAAGTGGGCGAGCAGGCGCTGCTCCAGGCCATCACCCAGCTTAAGCAGCAGCGCCGCACGGTGATCCTGATTACCCACAAAGCCAATGTGCTGAGCCTGACCGACCAGTTGCTGATCCTCAAGGACGGCCAGTTGCAGGCCTTTGGTCCGACGGCGCGGGTGCTGGAGGCACGGCAGAAACCGGCAGCCTCCAAACCGGTGTCGACCCTGAGCATGAGCTACCGCCTCGGCGAAGGAAAACAGGCATGAGCATGAGTAAGCCGGTGCTGGTCAGCGACCGCCCTCACACGGTGTTGGCGCTGGATGACAAAAAATATTCGCGCCTGGGCTGGTTGTTGGTGCTTGGCGGCTTTGCCGGATTTATCGGCTGGGCCGCGTTGGCGCCGCTGGACAAGGGCGTGGCGGTGTCGGGCAAGGTCATGGTCTCTGGCCATCGCAAGACCGTGCAGCATCCTGCCGGGGGCATCGTCGAGCGTATCGAGGTGCGTGACGGTGATGTGGTCAACGCCGGCCAGGTGCTGTTGCGCTTGAAGGAGACGCCCTTGCGCGGGCAGATGCAGTCGCTGCGCAGCCAGTACCTGGCGTCCCTGGCCAGTGAGGCGCGCTTGAGTGCGGAAAGCGAAGGGCTGCCCGCCATCACCTTCGGTCCTGAATTGCTCAACGAGCCGGAGGCGGCCAACACCCTGAACCTGCAACGGCAACTGTTCACCAGCCGCGCCCAGGCGCTGGCCACCGAGCAGCAAGGCCTGCGCGAAACCATCGCCGGCGCCGAGGCGCAGTTGCGCGGCACGCGGGATTCCCAGGCGAGCAAGCTGCAGCAACGCGCGGCATTGAACGAGCAACTGCAAGGGCTGCGCGAGTTGGCGCGCGATGGCTATATCCCGCGCAATCGCCTGCTCGACAGCGAGCGCCTGTACGCCCAGGTCGACGGCGCGATTGCCGAAGACTACGGACGCATCGGCCAGTTGCAGCGCCAGGTTGTGGAACTGCGCCTGCGCATCCGCCAGCTCGGCGAAGAGTTCCAGAAAGACCTGCGCGGCCAGTTGGCCGAGACCCGTACCCGCAGCGATGACCTGCGTAACCGCCTGGCGTCGGCCGAGTTCGAACTGGCCAACAGCCTGGTGCGGGCGCCGGCCTCGGGGGTGGTGGTCGGGTTGGAGGTGTACACCGAAGGCGGCGTGATCAAGCCCGGCCAGGCCCTGATGGACATCGTGCCCCAGGGCGAACCGCTGTGGGTGGAAGCGCGGGTGCCGGTGCAAATGATCGACAAGGTGCATCCGGGCCTACCGGTGGAGTTGCTGTTCTCGGCGTTCAACCAGGCCACCACCCCACGGGTGGCCGGTGAGGTGACGCTGGTCTCCGCCGACCGCCAGGTCGATGAGCGCACCGATGAGCCTTATTACACCGTGCGCGCCCAGGTCAGTGCGGGGGGCATGCAACAACTGGACGGCGTGCGGATTCGTCCGGGCATGCCGGTGGAAACCTTCATCAAGACCGGTGAGCGTTCGATGCTCAACTACCTGTTCAAACCCTTGCTGGACCGTACCCACATGGCCCTGGTGGAAGAATGAAGGCGCTGTTTTTGACCCTGTGCCTGAGCGTTACACCGGCGGCACATGCCTTGGGTTTGCTCGACGCCTACGACCTCGCCCTGCGCAATGACCCGACCTTCCAGGCCGCCATCCAGGAGCGCGAGGCCGGTGAAGAGAACCGCGTGATCGGCCGAGCGGCGTTATTGCCGAACCTGTCCTGGAGCTATAACAACTCGCGCAACGAATCCGAAGTTACCCAAAGCACCGCCGTCGGCGACGTCACCAGCGACCGTGATTACCGCAGCTATGCCTCGACCCTGACTTTGCAGCAACCGTTGCTGGACTACGAAGCCTACGCGCGCTTTCGCCAAGGCACCGCCCAGGCGCTGATGGCCGATGAGCGTTTTCGCAGTAAGAGTCAGGAGTTGGCCGTGCGCGTGCTCAGTGCCTACAGCCAGGCGCTGCTGGCGCAGGAACGCATCGAGTTGAGCCGTGCGCAGAAACGTGCGTATGCCGAACGCCTGCAACTCAATGATCGCCTGCTCAAAGGTGGCGAAGGCACGCGCACCGATGTACTCGAAACCCAGGCACGCTTGAGCTTGGCCCAGGCGGAGGAAATCGAGTCGCTGGACGCCCAGGACAGCGCCTTGCGCGAGCTGGAAGCGATTGTCGGCCAACCGTTGCAGATCGAAGCGCTGGCACCCCTGGCCCGCCCATTCGACATCCCGCCCCTGGAGCCCAACCGCTTCGAAACCTGGCGCGAACTGGCCATGGCCAACAACCCCGAACTCAAGTCCCAGCACCACGCGCTGGACGTGGCGTCCTACGAAGTGGAGCGCAAACGCGCCGGGCACATGCCCAAGGTCAGCCTGTACGCCAGCAGCCGCCAGACCAGCTCCGATTCGGAAAGCAGCTACAACCAGAAGTACGACACCAACAGCGTCGGCATCCAGGTCAGCCTGCCGTTGTTTGCCGGCGGCTCGGTGTCGGCCTCTACGCGCCAGGCGGCCAATCAACTGTCCCAGGCCCAATACGAGCTGGACGCACACACCTCGGCGACGCTGGTGGAGCTGCGCAAGCAGTTCAACCTCAACACCAGTGGTGCGGCGAAAGTGCGTGCCTACGAGATGGCCGTCAGCTCAGCCACCGCACTGGTTACTGCGACCAGAAAGAGCGTCAGCGGCGGTGAGCGGGTCAACCTCGACGTACTCGACGCCGAACAACAACTCTTCACCGCCCGCCGCGACCTGGCCAATGCGCGGCATGCGTATCTGCTGGCCAGGATTCAGTTGAAGTATTACGCGGGGTTGCTGAGCGAGCAGGACTTGCGGGCGTTGGCGGGGTACTTCCAGCCTTCGGCATGAGTGGTTACAACCCGGCATTCGTCGGGTTTTTTGTGGTTACTAATCTGTGAAACAGCTTCGGGAATAGGGAGCCGGTTGTCGGGTGGCAGAGGGAAATTGTTACCTGGCGGAAAATAACCTAACGGATGGGTTACGATGAAAGTAGGTGTTTATAAGGGATATGTCATCTCGGTGTTTATCAGGGACGAGCATTGTCCGCCTCATGTACATGTCAGGGGCAGGGAATGGGATGCGCGGTTTCGTTTCAGTTTTTTGGATGGGGACGTTGAATTGTGGGACGTAGAGCCTGAACGGAGGCGGCCACCCACGGCGGTTCTGAAGGACATACGCGAGGTAATCATGCAGCGACATTATCTGGCACGGGCACGCAGGATTTGGTGGGAAAAACTGCAAACGGTTTGCCTGGAGAACCATTCATGGAACTGGGACACCAGTGAATTGGTTCCAGGGTTAGTCATTCGACGTGGTGTCTAGGTCATCGCAAGCGCCTGGCACGACGCTGTAGCGCAACGGACTATTTTGAATCTGGTAAGAGCGCCAGATTGCGTGGGGATTAATTTATGAAAATCGTAAAAGCCAAAGTCATACCTTATGTACCTCTCACTGACGCCGACATCGACAAGGCAATCGCCCGTGGCCGTAGGCTAAAGCGCCTGTACGCCAACGCCAGCAATGTGCGTTATGTAGACGACTGCATTTCCATCGGTTTCAGCGACGGCAGTCGCGTCATGCTGCCGGTGGCAGGGCTGCCGGAGTTCGAAGGGTTTTCAGAGGAAGATTTCCAGCAGTTGGAAGTCAGTTTCGGTGGCAAGGCTATTAGCTGTGAGGCCCGGGATCTGGATGTTTCGATCACGGGCCTGATCGCCACAAGCCAGCCGCTGATGGACCTGGCCACCAGCCTGGTAGCGTCACGCAACGGTCGCAAGAGCAGCGCCGCCAAATCCGCCGCCGCCCGAGCCAATGGCAAGAAGGGCGGCCGGCCACGCAAGAAGGAGCCTGAGGACGCTGAATTACCGCCGGGTCAATAACACCCCGGATTCCATATGGTGCGTCCAGGGGAACTGGTCAAACATCGCACACCGGGTAATGCGGTGGCTGTCATGCAGTTGCGCAATGTTCGCCGCCAGCGTCTCCGGGTTGCAGGAGATGTACAGGATATTGTCGAAGCGTCGGGTCAGTTCGCAGGTGTCCGGGTCCATGCCGGCGCGGGGCGGGTCGACGAATACGCTACCGAATTCATAGCTCTTCAGGTCGATGCCGTGCAGGCGGCGGAATGGGCGTACTTCATTCAGCGCTTCGGTGAGCTCTTCGGCGGAGAGGCGCACCAGGGTGACGTTACCCACCGCGTTTTCATCGAGGTTGCTCAGGGCCGCATTCACCGAGGTCTTGCTGATCTCGGTAGCCAGCACTTTACGCACACGGGTGGCCAGGGGCAGGGTGAAGTTGCCGTTGCCGCAATACAGCTCCAGCAAGTCATCCGGGCGATCGCCCAAGGCTTCGTATGCCCAGTTGAGCATCTTCTGGTTCACCGTGCCGTTGGGCTGGGTGAAGGCGCCTTCGGGTTGGCGGTAACTGAAAGTGCGGCCGCCGACGTCGAGTTTTTCCACCACGTAGTCGTGGCCGATCACATCGCGCTTGCCCTTGGAGCGGCCGATGATGCTCACATTCAATTCAGTCGCCAGCTTATTCGCCGCCGTGTGCCAGTGCTCGTCCAGCGGGCGGTGATAACACAGGGTGATCATCGCGTCGCCGGCCAGGGTGGTGAGGAACTCCACCTGGAACAGCTTGTGGCTCAGGGCAGCGCTGGCTTGCCAGGCGGCCTTGAGCTGGGGCATCAACTGGTTGATGCGCTGGCTGGCGATGGGGAACGCTTCGATCAGGATCGGCGTGCGCTTGTCGTCCTGGGAAAACATCGCGTAGTGGCGTTCACCGCCTTCGCGCCACAGGCGGAACTCCGCCCGCAGGCGGAAGTTCTGCAGCGGCGACTCGAAGACCTGCGGCTCGGGTGCGTCGAACGGTGCCAACAGGTCACGCAAGCGCGTGACCTTGTCTTGCAGTTGAGCGGTGTAGCGTGTGGCGTCAAAAGTCATGCGTTGAACCAGCCCAGCTTGATCACAAACAGAATCGACAGAATCACCAGTGCCGGGTTGAGCTCACGGTAGCGGCCCGAAAGCAGCTTGATGGCGGTCCAGGCGATGAAACCGAAGGCAATGCCGTTGGCGATGGAGTAAGTGAAGGGCATCGCCAGGGCGGTGATCACCACCGGCGCTGCAACGGTAATGTCATCCCAGTCGATTTCGGCCAGGCCTGAGGTCATCAATACGGCGACGAACAGCAGCGCCGGCGCGGTAGCAAAGGCCGGTACGCTGGCGGCCAGCGGCGAGAAGAACAGTGCCAGCAGGAACAGGATCGCCACCACGATGGCGGTCAAGCCGGTACGGCCACCGGCGCTCACGCCCGCAGCGGATTCGATGTAGCTGGTGGTGGTCGACGTACCCAGCAGCGAACCGGCCATGGCGGCGGTACTGTCGGCGATCAGCGCACGGCCCATTTTCGGCATGTGGCCGTCCTTGCCCATCAGCCCGGCGCGCTTGGCCACGCCGATCAGGGTGCCGGAGTTGTCGAACAGGTCGACGAACAGGAAGGCGAAGATCACGCTGACCAGGCCGATGTCCAGCGCGCCCTTGATATCCAGCTGCAGGAAGGTCGGGGCCAGGGACGGCGGCATCGACATCACGCCGCCAAACGCGGTGACGCCCAGCAGAATGGAGACGATGGTCACCGCCAGGATGCCGATCAGCACCGCGCCGCGTACGGCCAGGGCTTCCAGCGCAACGATCAGCATGAAGCCGAGGATGGCCAGGATAGGCGCCGGCTTGGTCAGGTCGCCCATGCCCACCAGGGTGTTGGGGTTGCCGACCACGATCCCGGCGTTGTGCAGGGCGATCAGTGCCAGGAACAGGCCGATACCGGCGGCAATCGCCGAACGCAGGGGCAGGGGAATGCTGTTGATGATCCACTCACGGATACGGAAGATCGACAGCAGGAAGAACAGCACCGCCGAAATGAATACCGCACCCAGCGCAACCTGCCAGGTGTGGCCCATGTGCAACACCACGGTGTAGGTAAAGAAGGCGTTGAGGCCCATGCCCGGTGCCAGCGCGATCGGGTAGTTGGCGATCAGGCCCATCACGGTCGAACCGATGGCCGCCGCCAGGCACGTCGCGACAAATACCGCGCCCTTGTCCATGCCGGTCTCGCCGAGGATGCTCGGGTTCACGAACAGGATGTAGGCCATGGCCAGGAATGTCGTGATGCCCGCGAGGATCTCGGTGCGCACGTTGGTGTTGTGTGCCTTGAGTTGAAACAGCTTTTCCAGCATGCCTGCTCCCTGTGACGCTATGTTGCGTCGTTATTTGTTGACCTCTAAGTCAAAGCACAAACTGCGCCAAGCGCCTGTGGTTCCAGAGAGGATCGGAAAAAGCGGCGCATCATACCAGCAGCCGAGGCTGTGTGGCGCATGGCCTTGAGGCATACTGCGGCGACGTTCAACAGCGGGTCATCGACAGCATGAAAAAAGCCAACGCGTGGAGTCTAGCCCTGATCCCCTGTCTCGGCCTGTGGTTGGGCGCGGCACCGGTGTGGGGCGCGACTGCACCGCCCTTGAGCGAGGTGCGCGTATTCAAGGTCGAATCGGCGCACTGCACGGAAACCATCCCGGAACGCGCGCAAAGCACCCAGATGTGCACGCACCGTGGGCCCACCCAAGTGTCGGTGATGGAAGTCGGCCTGGGTAACAACCCGATGGGGCGCTTCAATGGTGCCGAACTGAGCGGGCAACGCACGCCCGTGTGCCAGGTCGGCAGCGTCAGCGAGGCCTGCAGCGGGGCAGGCACGCTGATGGGCTACATCTATGTATTTGACCTGAATGTCCAGGCCCAAGGCTGGTTCGAGTACAGCAACTCTTCGATCAACGGCCCGCGGAACACCTTGAAGACCCTCCTCAATATCCGCTGATCAATCAGCTTGAACGCTCAATACCCCGGGAAGTCGTACCCCTGAGACGGCGACTTTCCTGAACGCCGCGGATGTACACCAACCCGTGAGGTGTTTATGAGCGCGATCCCCAATGGCGCGGCGGCCCAACCGTTCGTCGCCCACTCCATACGCTTGACCCTCAATGGTCAGGACCGTCAACTCGACGTATTGCCCTGGACCACGTTGCTGGATTTGCTGCGCGAGCAACTGGACCTGGTCGGCAGCAAAAAAGGCTGCGACCACGGCCAATGCGGTGCGTGCACAGTATTGCGCGACGGTAAACGCATCAACGCCTGCCTGACCCTGGCGGTGATGTGCGACGGCGCCGAACTGACCACCATCGAAGGCCTGGCCGACGGCGACCAACTGCACCCGATGCAGCAAGCCTTTATCAAGCACGATGCCTTCCAGTGCGGTTACTGCACGCCGGGTCAGATTTGCTCCGCCGTTGGCCTGGTCAATGAAGGCCGTGCCCACGACAGTGCACAGATCCAGGAGCTGATGAGCGGCAACCTGTGCCGCTGCGGCGCCTACAGCAATATCCGCGATGCCATCGAAGAGGCTTTGCCGGCGTGCCGGGCCCAGGGAGGTGAGCGATGAATCCCTTCCAGTACAGCAAACCGGCGGATGTCCACGCAGCCGTGCACCTGAGCAGCGCCGCGTCGCGCTTTATTGCCGGGGGCACCAACCTGCTGGACTTGATGAAAGAAAACATCAGCCGCCCCGAGCACCTGATCGATATCACCGGCCTGCCGCTCAATGAGATTGAACAAACCGCCGAGGGCGGCCTGCGCATCGGCGCGCTGGTGAGCAATGCCGACCTGGCCTGGCACCCGCTGATCGAACAGCGTTACCCGTTGCTGTCCCAGGCGATCCTTGCCGGTGCTTCGCCGCAACTGCGCAATATGGCCAGCACCGGCGGCAACCTGTTGCAACGCACCCGGTGCTACTACTTCTATGACGCCAGCGTGCCCTGCAATAAGCGTGAACCCGGCAGCGGCTGCCCGGCGCGCACTGGGTTGAACCGTATCCATGCGATCCTCGGCGCCAGCGAACAGTGCGTGGCCACTCACCCTTCGGACATGTGCGTGGCCCTGGCGGCGCTGGAGGCGCGGGTGCATGTGCAGGGGCGTGGCGGCGCGCGGGTTATCGAATTTGCCGACTTCCACCGCCTGCCCGGTTATGCGCCGCAACGCGACAACCAGCTGGCCGACGATGAGCTGATCACCGCCATCGAATTGCCCGCTGACCACCTGGCCCGTCACAGCCATTACCTGAAAATCCGCGACCGCGCGTCTTATGCGTTTGCCTTGGTGTCGGTGGCCGCCGCTCTCGAGTTGGACGGCGATCGAATCGTCGACGCGCGCCTGGTCCTCGGCGGCGTGGCCCATAAACCCTGGCGCGACCGTGCGGTGGAAGCCTCGCTGATCGGCCAGGCGGTCAGCCGCGAAACCTTCAGCAATGCCGCCGACGCGGTGCTGCAAGACGCCGAGCCGCTGGAACACAACGGCTTCAAGATCAAGCTGGCGCGCCGCGCAATCATCCGTGCCCTGAGCGACGCCGCCGTCGCAGGAGATCGCCCATGACCGCTATTGGCAAACCCCTGGACCGTGTCGACGGTCTGCTCAAGGTCACCGGCCAGGCGCGTTATGCCGGTGAGTTTCCCGAGGACGGCCTGCTCCACGGCAGTGTGGTGTCCAGCACCATCGCCAAGGGCCGTGTGCTGGCGATCGATGCGTCCAGGGCACTGGCCCTGCCGGGCGTGGTGGCGGTTATCCATCACCTCAACCGGCCGAAAATCGCCCGTTACGACGATGCCTTCCAGGATGACGATGCGGCGGACGGCTCACCGTTTCGCCCGCTGTATAACGACCGGGTGCTGTACAGCGGCCAACCCCTGGCCCTGGTGATCGCCGACAACCTGGAACTGGCGCGGCATGCCGGCTCGCTGGTAGCGATCGACTACGCACGGGAAGACTTCGAGACCGACCTGCTCGCCCAGCAGGAACAGGCCCATGCTTCACCGCAGGCGCCGCCCAAGCCGCGTGGCAACTTCCAGGCCGAGTGGGCCGCTGCCGCCGTCAGCCTCGACCTGCACTACAGCACCCCCATCGAACACCACAACCCCATGGAACCCCACGCCAGCACCGTGCTGTATCAGCCGGACGGCACCCTGCATATCCATGACAAGACCCAGGGCCCGCAGAACTGCCAGGCCTATGTGCAAGACGTGTTCGGCCTGGATAAAAGCCAGGTGCGGATCTTCGCCGCGTTCGTCGGTGGCGCGTTCGGCTCGGGCTTGCGCCCGCAGTATCAATTGCCGCTGGCGGTGATGGCGTCCCTGGCGCTCAAGCGCTCGGTGCGCGTCACCCTGACTCGCCAGCAGATGTTCACCTTCGGCTACCGCCCGCGCACCTTGCAGCGTTTGCAGATGGGCGCCGCCGCCAATGGTCGCCTGCTGGCATTGGGGCATACGGCGATTGGCCAGACCTCGCGCTTCGAAGACTTCAGCGAGCACGTGGTGGAGTGGAGCGGCATGCTCTATCACTGCGACAACGTGCAACTGACCTACAAACTGGTGCCGCTGGATGTATTCACGCCCCTGGACATGCGCGCGCCCGGCGCTGCCTTGGGCGTGATCGGCCTGGAGTGCGCCATGGATGAGTTGGCCAGCGCCTTGGGCATGGACCCGGTGCAACTGCGGCTGGTCAACTACGCCGAGCGCAACCAGAACGAAGACAAGCCCTGGTCGAGCAAGGCCCTGCGCGAGTGTTACAGCGAAGGTGCCGAGCGCTTCGGCTGGAGCCAGCGCAACCCGGAACCGCGCAGCATGCGCGACGGCTGCCAGTTGATCGGCTGGGGCATGGCCGGTGGCGTGTGGGAGGCCATGCAGATGAAGGCCAGCGCCAAGGCGCGCATCGACGCCGAGGGCAAGCTGACCGTCAGCAGTGCGACCACGGACATCGGCACCGGCACCTACACGGTGATGACCCAGATCGCGGCGCAGGCCAGTGGCGTGGCGGTTGAGGACGTGGTGTTCCTGCTCGGCGACTCTTCATTGCCCACCGCGCCGCTGCAAGGCGGCTCGTTCACCGTGTCGTCCGTCGGCACCGCCGTGCAGCAAGCCTGCGAAGCGTTGAGCGCGAGGCTGCTGACCATCGCCCGGCAGACTTACCCGGTGTTCAAGGATGCCGAGTCCGTGCGTTTTGAAGACGGCCAACTGCACACCGGCGATGTGAGTGTGTCGTTGGCACAACTGGTCAAGGACAGCGGTGAAGAGAGCGTGGAAGTCCAGGTCGACAGCGAGCCGGACAAGAAACGCGAGGGTTACGCCACCGCCACCCATTCGGCGGTGTTCGTCGAAGTGCGGGTGGATGAAGACTTGGGCACGATCAAGGTCAGCCGCGTGGTCAGCGCCATTGCGGCCGGGCGGGTGGTCAACCCGAAGATGGCCCGCAGCCAGATCCTCGGCGGGGTGGTGTGGGGCATCGGCATGGCCCTGCATGAAGAGACCCAGATCGACCATCAGTTGGGCCGCTACATGAACCACAGCCTGGCCGAGTACCACATCCCGGTAAATGCCGATATCGGCGAGATTGACGTGGTGTTTGTCGAGGAACATGACGAGATCGTCAACGCCCTTGGGTCCAAGGGCGTGGGAGAGATCGGCATTGTCGGGGTGGCGGCGGCGGTGGCGAATGCGGTCTACCATGCCACCGGCAAGCGGGTGCGAGAGTTTCCGATCACCCTGGATAAGGTGCTCTGACGCGGTCCAGCAAACACTGAAGGTCCAAATGTGGGAGGGAACAAGCCTCCTCCCACATTGGATCATGCCGCGGGCTTGATGCTTTCATCTATCGGCACATGCATACGATCCCGATTCGCCAGGGTCGGGAACAGTTTGATCCACACCCCGGTCACCACCAGCGTACCGATGCCGCCCATCACCACGGCCGGCACGGTGCCGAACCAATGGGCGGTAATCCCCGATTCGAACTCGCCCAATTGGTTGGAGGCGCCGATAAACAGACCATTGACCGCACTGACCCGCCCGCGCATTTCATCCGGCGTCTCCAACTGCACGAAGGACGCACGGATCACCATGCTGATCATGTCCGCCGCGCCCAGCACCACCAGCACCGCCAGGGAAAACCAGAACGAGGTGGACAGGCCGAAGGCGATGGTCGCTACGCCGAATACGCCGACGGCGGTGAACATCACCCGGCCCACCTGCCGATCTACCGAAAAGCGCGCCAGCCACAACGACATCAACAGCGCGCCCACCGCCGGCGCCGAGCGCAACAGGCCCAGGCCCCATGCGCCGGTCAGCAGGATGTCCTTGGCGAATACCGGCAGCAACGCGGTGGCGCCGCCCAGCAGCACGGCGAACAGGTCGAGGGAAATCGCCCCGAGGATGTCCGGGCGGCTGCGGATAAAGCGGATGCCGGCCAGCAGTGAATCGAGGGTGGCCTTGCCTTTGTTGAGCGGGGTCTGGCGGGCGGGCAGGTTGAGGGTCAGTACACAGGCAATCAGGTACAGCGCCACCGTGGGCCCATACACCCAGACGCTGCCGAAGGCGTATAGCAAACCACCGAGCGCCGGGGCGACGATGGTTGCCAGTTGCTGGGCCGACTGCGACGAGGCCACCGCACGCGGGAACAGCGCACTGGGCACGATGCTTGGCAGCAGGGCCTGGGTGGTGGGCATTTCAAACGAGCGCGCGGCGCCGAGCAGGAAGGCGAGGATAAAGATCATCTCGCGGGTCACGTTGCCGGTGAGGCCGCCAATGGCCAGGGAAAGGGCAATCAGCGCCTGCACGGTCTGGCAGATGGCCGCGACTTTGCGTCGCTCATAGCGGTCGGCCACATGCCCGGTGTGCAGCATGAACAGCACGCGCGGCACGAACTCCACCAGGCCGACCAGCCCCAGGTCGAGCACGTTGCCGGTGAGTTGGTAGAGGTTCCAGCCAATGGCCACGGTAAGCATCTGGAAGCCGCTGGCGGTGAAGATCCGTGCCAGCCAGAACGCGATGAAAGGGCGGTGGTGACGTAACAGCAACGTGGGTTCACTGGGCATCGGAAATTCAGGTCAAGGCCGGAGGGAAGGGGCAGATTAGCATCAAGCTGTAACAATTAGTTGCGAGAAGAAGGCTGAGGCAAGCTGTCACGCGGCAAAAGACCACACAGGCCAGCCGCGAAAATGGGACTACTCTTTTCACTGTGATTGACCCAGATCAAAGTCATTTCAGAATTTGTTCTGGTGGCCGCAAGGCCCGATTCCCTGCGTGGCTGGTTAAAAAAAGAAACGAATTGAAATTCGCCAGACTCCATATCCGTGGGGGCAGTGGGTGCAGGCTCCCGCCAGCAGCCGGTATTACCTGACAGAGGAAGACTTATGTTCGGTTTGGAGGCGCTAGATCTCGCCCGAATTCAGTTCGCGTTCACCATCTCATTCCACATCCTGTTCCCGGCGATCACCATCGGCCTGGCCAGTTACCTCGCGGTGCTGGAAGGCTTGTGGCTCAAGACCCATAACGATACCTACCGTGACCTCTACCATTTCTGGTCGAAGATCTTTGCCGTCAACTTCGGCATGGGCGTGGTCTCCGGTCTGGTCATGGCCTACCAGTTCGGCACCAACTGGAGCCGCTTCTCGGACTTCGCCGGCGCCGTGACCGGGCCGCTCCTGACGTACGAAGTGCTTACGGCCTTCTTCCTCGAAGCCGGTTTCCTCGGCGTGATGCTGTTCGGCTGGAACAAGGTGGGGCGCAAGCTGCACTTCTTCTCCACCGTGATGGTGGCCGTCGGTACGCTGATCTCGACCTTCTGGATCCTGGCGTCCAACAGCTGGATGCAGACGCCGCAAGGCTTTGAAATCATCGACGGCCGCGTGATTCCTACCGATTGGCTGGCGGTGATCTTCAACCCGTCGTTCCCTTACCGCCTGATGCACATGGCGACGGCGGCGTTCGTGGCCACCGCGTTCTTCGTCGGTTCCTCGGCGGCCTGGCACTTGCTGCGCGGCAAGGACAACCCGGCGATCCGCAAGATGTTGTCGATGGCGATGTGGATGGCCCTGATCGTGGCGCCTATCCAGGCGGTGATCGGCGACTTCCATGGCCTCAACACCCTCGAGCACCAGCCGGCGAAAATCGCCGCGATTGAAGGCCACTGGGAAAACAAAGGCAATGAGCCAACGCCGCTGATCCTGTTTGGCTGGCCGGACATGAAAGCGGAAAAAACCAAATACGCCGTGGAGATTCCGTACCTGGGCAGCCTGATCCTGACCCACTCCCTGGACAAACAGGTGCCGGCGCTCAAGGAATTCCCGCCGGAAGACCGGCCGAATTCGACCATCGTATTCTGGTCGTTCCGGGTCATGGTCGGCCTGGGGTTCTTGATGATCTTCACCGGCCTGTTCAGCCTCTGGCTGCGCCGGGGCGACAAGATGTACACGTCCAGGCCGTTCCTGTACCTGGCGCTGTGGATGGGGCCGTCCGGCCTGATCGCGATTCTCGCCGGTTGGTTCACCACCGAGATCGGCCGCCAGCCGTGGGTGGTCTACGGGTTGATGCGCACTGCGGATGCTTCTTCCGGGCATAGCCTGGCGCAGATGACGATCACCCTGGTGTTGTTCGTGGTGGTGTACTTCGCGCTGTTCGGCGCCGGCCTGGGCTACATGATGCGCCTGGTGCGCAAAGGCCCGGTGACCCACGAAGGCACGGAACCGACCCACGGTGGCCCTGGCCAGAAACGCACACCGGCCCGTCCGTTGTCCGCCGCCGATGATGGCAGCGATGACGACCACGCCCACATCCAGCACAAGGGGAATTGAGATGGGTATTGATCTTCCGCTGATCTGGGCCGTGATCATCATCTTCGGCATCATGATGTACGTGGTCATGGACGGCTTCGACCTGGGTATCGGCATTCTCTTCCCGTTTATTCCGGGCAAGACCGACCGTGACGTGATGATGAACACCGTGGCCCCGGTCTGGGACGGTAACGAAACCTGGCTGGTGCTGGGCGGCGCGGCGTTGTTCGGCGCGTTCCCGCTGGCCTATTCGGTGGTGTTGTCGGCACTGTACCTGCCGTTGATCCTGATGCTGGTGGGGCTGATCTTTCGTGGCGTGGCCTTCGAGTTCCGCTTCAAGGCCAAGGACCACAAGCGTCACCTGTGGGACAAGGCGTTTATCGGCGGTTCGCTGGCGGCCACGTTCTTCCAGGGCGTGGCGCTGGGGGCGTTTATCGACGGGATCCCGGTGGTCAATCGCCAGTTTGCCGGCGGCTCGCTGGACTGGCTCACGCCGTTCACGATGTTCTGCGGCGTGGCGCTGATCGTGGCCTATGCATTGCTCGGCTGCACCTGGCTGATCATGAAAACCGAAGGCCCGTTGCAGGAGAAAATGCACAACCTGGCGCGGCCATTGGCCTTCGTGGTGCTGGCCGTGATCGGCATCGTGAGTCTCTGGACGCCACTGTCGCACCCGGAAATCGCCTCGCGCTGGTTCACCCTGCCGAACCTGTTCTGGTTCCTGCCGGTACCGATCCTGGTGCTGGTGACCATGTACGGGTTGATCCGCGCCGTGGCGCGGAACGCCCACTACACACCGTTCCTGCTGACGCTGGTGCTGATCTTCCTCGGCTACAGCGGCCTGGGGATCAGCCTGTGGCCGAACATCATCCCGCCATCCGTGTCGATCTGGGATGCCGCTGCGCCGCCCCAGAGCCAGGGCTTCATGCTGGTGGGCACCTTGTTCATCATCCCGTTCATCCTGGGCTACACCTTCTGGAGCTACTACGTGTTCCGCGGCAAGGTCACCCACGAAGACGGCTATCACTAGGAGGGTCGTTGCATGTCCGGCAAACCTACGTTGCACGAGATCGAACAGGCCGAGAAACAGCCGCTGTGGCGGCGCCTCGGCTGGCTGGCGATGATCTGGACCGGCAGTGTGCTGGCCCTGTTCGTGGTGGCCAGCCTGATGCGCATGTTCATGAATGCGGCCGGCCTGACCACCCACTGACATCCCGATCCGGGCTTCGCGCCCGGTTTTCAGCCCTGCTCTTCTTCTGGAAGGGCAGGGCTTTTTTTATTTGCGTGCTTTGAGAATCACGAACTTGGGCGTGGCAGCGACCTGCTCTACGCCACGGAACAAGCGCGCCAACTTGCTGTGATAACCCAGGTGACGGTTGCCGACGATATACAGCGCGCCGCCGACCACCAACGCCTCCCGCGCCTGCTGGAACATACGCCAGGCCAGGAAGTCGCCGACCACCTGCTGCTGGTGGAACGGCGGGTTGCACAGCACCACGTCGAGGGAGTCCGGCTCCTGGCCTGCGAGGCCGTCCCCGGCGCGTACTGTCACCTCCCGATCACCGAGGGCGGCTTGCCAGTTCTCAAGGGCCGATTGCACGGCCATATAGGACTCGTCCACCAAGGTGTACCGGGCGTCGGGGTTTTGCAGTGCGCTGGCAATCGCCAATACCCCGTTGCCGCAACCCAGGTCCGCCACGCGGGCACTGCCCAGGTTATCGGGCAGGTGCGGCAGGAAGGCGCGGGTGCCGATGTCCAGGCCTTCACGGCAGAACACGTTGGCATGGTTGAGCAGTTCGATAGCCGGCGCGTCCAGGGTGTAGCGCGTCGGGTAGGGCGAGACCGCCGTGGGGCGGTCGGCCAGTGTCGCGATCAGCAACCGCGCCTTCTTCACCGCCAGGGAGGCGTGCATCGGCCCGATATAGCGCTCCAGCAACTCACCGGCCGCCCGGGGCAGGTGCTTGACCATCGCTGCGGCAATCACTTCGGCGCCCGGCGCCAGTTGGCCTTGCAGGCGGATCAGTTGTTCTTCCAGCAATGCCAGGGTCTTGGGGACGCGGATCAGCACCCGGTCGAACGGCCCGCTGGGCACCTCGCTGGCGGGGATGAACGGCACGGCGTCAAAGGCCTTGCCATTGCGCACCAGGTTTTTATCCAGGCCCAGGGCGGCCAGGAACGAGTCGCCGCTGGAGGTCACCTGCACCCGGCCTTCCAGGCTCGCAGCCAGGGCGCCGAAGCTGTCATTGAGCACCAGCACGCGGGTCGCAGCGCTCGGTTGCTGTTCAGCCAGGTAGCTGAGCAGGTACTCGTCGGCGGCGTCGAAGGCTTGCAGCGGATCGTTATGTTGCTCTGGCTGGCGGATCAGATCGAGCTGGGCGAAGGGGCTGTCGAGCAGGGGCATGGCGAGGGAGGCTCTGGGTCATCGATGGGTGTTCGGCAGTCGGCTGCGGAACCGTCTGAGTGAACAGCGGGCGGCACCCCGTGGGAACAGCCCAGCACTCAGAATGGGTCGTAAATGTTACTTTTTTTCCTGAGGGATTACATGCGGTGTTTCAACGCTGATTAAAACAACCCCGCTTTCGAGGCGCAGAGCACGGCGGCGATCTTGTTGTTGACTCCCAGCTTTTTGAAGCAACTGCAGATATGAAAGCCCACCGTACGCTCGGACAGGCACAGGATGGCGGCAATGTCCGCAGCGGTCTTGCCCATGGCTGACCACTTGAGGATTTCGGTTTCGCGCGGGGTCAATTTGTTTGCAGGGTTAATGCTGGGCTTGTGTGCGTAAGTCTTCGCGACTACCGCATGCATCGCATGGCACAGCCACAGGACCTGGCCGGCTTTTTCATAAAGCTCCTGCGGGGTCACTTCACCCGCACTGCGACCCAGGGTCAGCATGCTGAACACACCCTGGAAATCATGCACGGCTTGGGTCCATCCCAAATGCACACCAAAGGATCGGGCTAAAGACCACAGGTTGGGTGAGTCTTTAAAGATTTTTTCTTCCCAGGCAAGGGGCAGTACACAACGTTTGCAATGTTCCACCACGGGGTCAGCGTCAAAGAAGTGGGCCTGGTTATACAGTTTGTTCCATTCATCTGGATAGTTGTTGAGGCGAACAGGTTTCGTTTGGTTGTTAGGTAGTTGAGAGCTCATCGTGAAAGAACAGTATTGGAAGCCGAGTGCGTAGGTGTGGTTAACAGCCATCTCGAAAAGAGTCGTAACCTCGCTCTCGCCTTCCAGTTTGGGAAGTCGGGTATTGCGCCAGTTGACCATTGGTAACTCTCCATGGGTTTCCGCATGACATGGGATACGTCCTGAACTCCCACTGCACGGAAATTAGTGTAGGACATGAGCTACATCGTGAGATGAAATTTTCGCTCTTGCAGGGCAGCGTTTAAGAAACTTTCTCTAAGGTCGCGGCGGGCTTAGCTAAGGGGCTTAGTTGTTTTTTCGATTTTTTAGTCAGTTGAAGCACCTGTAGCAGCTCAACTTAGAGCGCGCTTGTAGCGCTGATAAAGGGGCTAATAGCAAATTGATCAGAGTTGATATTAGGTTGCCATTATTTTGTGCCTATATAATGCCACTACCAACCATAGGTGTTTCCGGGCTCGAGTTTGAGGGACACTAGGGCACCTGTAGAACGGAGTCCCCCATGACGGCCAGTGCTGAGAAATTTACCCGCCAAACCTTGCTCGATGTGCAATCCCTGACCCCCAGCCTGTTTACCCTGCGAACCACCCGTGACCCAGGGTTCCGGTTTACCGCCGGCCAGTTCGTGCGCCTGGGGGTCAGCAAGGCGGATGGCAGCACGGTATGGCGCGCGTATTCCGTGGTGTCCTCGCCGTTTGATGAATACTTGGACTTCTTCTCGATTGTTGTCCCAGGCGGCGAATTCACCAGTGAACTCAGCCGCCTGAGGGTGGGCGATACCTTGATGGTGGAGCGCCAGGCTACCGGGTTCCTGACCCTGAACCGTTTCGTCGATGGCCGGGACTTGTGGATGTTAGGCACCGGCACCGGGGTGGCACCGTTTTTGTCGATCCTGCAGGACTTCGAAGTCTGGGAGAAATTCGAGCGCATCATCCTGGTGTACAGCGCGCGGGAAGCCCGGGAGCTGGCGTACCAGTCGCTGATCAAGGGGTTGGGCGAGCGGGAGTACCTGGCAGAATATGCGCACAAACTGACCTACATCCCCATCGTGACCCGAGAGGATTATCCGGGGGCGTTGAGTGGGCGTATTACCACCTCGATCGAAAACGGAGAATTGGAGCGTGCTGCCGGCGTCGATCTGACCCCGGAACATTCCCGTGTGCTGATTTGCGGCAACCCGCAGATGGTGGATGACACTCGCCAGTTGCTCAAGCAGCGCGACATGCAACTGAGCCTTAGCCGCCGGCCAGGGCAGGTGGCAGTGGAAAACTACTGGTAATGAAAAGGCGCCTTAAGGAGGCGCCTTTTTTCCAAGCCGGTACGGGTTAAAGCGGCTTGTCGTTCTGTGCCTTGAGCAGGTCGCGAATCTCGCCCAGCAGCACTTCTTCCTTGCTCGGTGTCGGTGGCAGGCTAGGCGCCACGGCTTCTTCGCGCTTGAGGCGGTTGATGGCCTTGACGCCCATGAAGATTGCAAACGCGACGATCACAAAGTCGATCACGCTCTGGATGAACTTGCCGTACGCCAGCACCACGGCAGGCACATCGCCCTGTGCCGCCTTGAGCGTAATCGCCAGGTCACCAAAGTCCACGCCACCGATCAATAGACCAATGGGCGGCATCACTACGTCGCCTACAAACGAGGAAACAATTTTGCCGAAGGCGGCGCCGATGATGATACCGACGGCCATGTCGACCACATTACCTTTGACCGCGAAGGCCTTGAACTCACTGATCACGCCCATAGGTTATTCCTTGTTACAGATGAGAAGGGTGCCGCTCAGTGTAAATCAGTCGCAGCGGGCATGCCCGACACAACCGTTAACACTGTCAGTTTTTATCGACACATTAAATCGCAAATAGTTTGCAAAGTGCCACCAGTCGCGCGCGAAATACCCGCTATTTCAGCGGCTTACCACATTATTTTCTTAATCGACCTGGTGGTGTTTTTCTATTTATCTTCTGACTCGTGGGTCACTAGCCTCTGGCAAGCACAACTGAATGTGCATTAAAAAAACCAGAGGAAACCTTGATGAAGAATCCAATGAATCGCGGCCCGGTATTGGCGCGTCATGTGCTGGTACTGGCGACCGCCAGCCTGCTTTCCCTCTCCGTACAAGCCGCCAACCTGACCCGTGACAACGGTGCCGCCGTCGGCGACAACCAGAACTCGCAAACCGCCGGCGCCAACGGCCCGGTGCTGCTGCAGGACGTGCAACTGATCCAGAAACTGCAGCGCTTCGACCGTGAACGCATCCCTGAGCGCGTGGTGCATGCCCGCGGTACCGGCGCCCATGGCACCTTCACCGTCACCGATAACCTCAGTGACCTGACCAAGGCCAAGGTCTTCGCTGCTGGCGAAACGACCCCGGTGTTCGTGCGCTTCTCGGCCGTGGTGCACGGCAATCATTCCCCTGAAACCCTGCGTGACCCGCGCGGCTTCGCCACCAAGTTCTATACCGCCGATGGCAACTGGGACCTGGTGGGTAACAACTTCCCGACGTTCTTTATCCGCGATGCCATCAAGTTCCCCGACATGGTCCACGCCTTCAAGCCGGACCCGCGCACCAACCTGGATGATGACTCCCGTCGCTTCGACTTCTTCTCCCATGTTCCCGAGGCCACTCGCACACTTACCGAGTTGTATTCCGACTCCGGTACTCCGGCCAGTTATCGGGAAATGGACGGCAATGGCGTACATGCCTACAAGTTGATCAACGCCAAGGGTGAAGTGCATTACGTCAAGTTCCACTGGAAGAGTCTGCAAGGCATCAAGAATCTCGATCCCAAGCAAGTTACCGAAGTGCAGGGGCGTGACTACAGCCATATGACCAATGACTTGGTCACCCATATCAACAAGGGCGACTTCCCCAAGTGGGACCTGTATGTGCAGGTACTCAAGCCGGAAGACTTGGCCAAGTTTGATTTCGACCCGCTGGACGCCACCAAGATCTGGCCGAATGTGCCCGAACGCAAAGTCGGGCAGATGGTACTGAACCGCAACCCGGCGAATGTCTTCCAGGAAACCGAACAAGTGGCCATGGCTCCGGCCAACCTGGTACCGGGCATCGAGCCGTCAGAGGACCGCCTGCTGCAAGGCCGGGTGTTCTCGTATGCCGACACGCAGATGTATCGCCTGGGCGCCAATGCCCTGCAACTGCCGATCAACGCCCCTCGGGTCACCGTCAACAACGGTAACCAGGACGGCGCGCTGAACTTCGGCAAGACCACCAGCGGCGTGAACTACCAGCCAAGCCGCCTGGAAAACCGTGAAGAGCCGCAAACCGCGCGCTATAGCCAGACGGCGCTGTCGGGCAGTACCCAGCAGGCGAAGATCCAGCGTGAGCAGAACTTCAAGCAGGCCGGTGATCTGTATCGCTCCTACAGCCCGAAAGAACGCCAGGACTTGATCGACAATTTCGGCGGCTCCCTGGCCACTACCGATGACGAGAGCAAGCACATCATCCTGTCGTTCCTCTACAAGGCCGATCCGGAATACGGCACCGGCGTGGCCAAGGTCGCCAAGGGTGATCTGGCACGCGTGAAGGCGCTGGCCGAAAAACTCACTGACTGACGTTGGTTTCGGTCGACGCCCCTCCCGGGCGTCGACCTCTGGCAGGAGAGCACCCATGCGTATTTCTATCGGTTTACTGATGACCATGCTGGCCTTTGTCGCCCATGCCGAGTCGCCCGACCCGGTCGCGCTCAAGGCGCAGCTCCAGGACTATTACTTCGACGCCGCCCGCCGTGGCGACCTCGACATGCTCAACACCTTCATCGACGCCGGCTTCCCCCTCAACACCCAGGACGACAAGGGCTACACCGCGCTGATCCTCGCCGCCTACCACGGCGAAAGCGCTTATGTGGAGCGTTTGCTCGCCGCCGGTGCCGACGCCTGTGTGCAGGACAAACGCGGCAACACCGCGTTGATGGGCGCGATCTTCAAGGGTGAGTTGAACATTGCCCAGCGCCTGCTGGCCACCGACTGCAACCCCGACCAACGTAATGGCGCCGGTCAGACGGCCGCCATGTACGCCGGCCTGTTCAAGCGCCTCGAGTTGCTCGACGAACTCAAGGCCAAGGGCGCCGATCTCAACGCCCAAGACCCGGTCGGCAACAGTGCTTCACGATTGGCCAGCGGTGAAATCCGGACCCCGGCGTCGCGCTGAGCTATCATCGCGGTTTTTCGGTTGGAGGTTCTCAAATGGCAAAGGCCAAGCGCATGTACGGCTGCACGGAGTGCGGCGCGACCTTTCCCAAGTGGGCCGGCCAATGCACCGAGTGTGGTGCGTGGAATACCCTGACTGAAACCATGATCGAAAGTGGCGGCGCCTCGGCCCCCACCGGCCGCGCCGGCTGGACCGGGCAGCAGGCGCAGATCAAGACCCTGGCGGAAGTCAGCGTTGAAGAGATCCCGCGTTTCTCGACGGCCTCCGGTGAGCTGGATCGGGTCCTGGGAGGCGGCCTGGTGGATGGTTCGGTGGTGTTGATCGGCGGCGACCCCGGCATCGGCAAGTCGACGATCCTGCTGCAAACCCTGTGCAGCATCGCCAGCCGCATGCCGGCGCTGTACGTCACCGGCGAAGAATCCCAGCAACAGGTGGCCATGCGCGCCCGCCGCCTGGGCCTGCCCCAGGACCAACTGCGGGTCATGACCGAAACCTGCATCGAAAGCATCATCGCCACGGCCCGGATCGAAAAGCCCAAGGTCATGGTGATCGACTCGATCCAGACGATTTTCACCGAGCAGCTGCAATCGGCGCCGGGCGGCGTGTCCCAGGTGCGCGAAAGTGCCGCGTTGCTGGTGCGCTACGCCAAGCAGAGCGGCACGGCGATCTTCCTGGTCGGCCATGTGACCAAAGAAGGCGCGCTGGCCGGGCCACGGGTGCTGGAGCATATGGTCGATACCGTGCTGTATTTCGAAGGCGAGTCCGATGGCCGCTTGCGTTTGCTGCGGGCGGTGAAGAACCGCTTCGGCGCGGTGAACGAACTGGGTGTGTTCGCCATGACCGACCGGGGGCTGAAGGAAGTCTCCAATCCCTCGGCGATTTTCCTGACCCGTGCCCAGGAAGAAGTCCCAGGCAGCGTGGTCATGGCGACGTGGGAAGGCACCCGGCCGATGCTGGTGGAAGTCCAGGCGCTGGTGGATGACAGCCATCTGGCCAACCCACGCCGCGTCACGCTGGGCCTGGATCAAAACCGCCTGGCGATGCTGTTGGCGGTGCTGCACCGTCATGGGGGGATCCCGACCCACGACCAGGACGTGTTCCTCAACGTGGTCGGCGGGGTCAAGGTGCTGGAAACCGCGTCCGACCTGGCGTTGATGGCGGCGGTGATGTCCAGCCTGCGTAACCGGCCATTGCCCCACGACCTGCTGGTATTCGGTGAAGTGGGGCTGTCCGGCGAAGTGCGCCCGGTGCCGAGCGGTCAGGAACGCTTGAAGGAGGCGGCCAAGCACGGCTTCAAACGCGCGATCGTGCCCAAGGGCAATGCGCCGAAGGAAATGCCGCCAGGATTGCAGGTAATTGGGGTCACGCGCCTGGAACAGGCGTTGGATGCACTTTTCGAATAACTCAGGGATGGACGCCATGCAACGATCGAATCGCTGGGGTGTAGTCGCCCTGTTTGTCGCCTTGGCCGGCTTGCCCGCCATGGCCTGGGCTGAGCTGCCAACGGGCTATCGCCTGGCGCAAACGCTGGTGACGCCAGACGGCAGTGTGCTGCAGGTGCTCGAAGACCAGCGCATCAGCCCCCAACTGCACAAGGACAGTTGGGGCAGTGGGCTGGATGAAGACTCGTTCGACGAGCCCGGCGATTTGGTCGACAACCCGCTGCTCGAAGCCCAGGTGCGGTGGGTATCGGCCTCGGGCGAGGTGATAGCCCACGAAGACCTCGGCTACCCGTTGGCCGAAGTCAAGAAAGCCCCGCTCAAAGGGCTGCCCGAACCTGTGTATTTTTTGACCATCGACCAGACCGCCCCCATGGGCAGCTACAGCGGGCCTGCCACGCAGCTGTTGCTGCCTGGCAAGCAGCAACTCAAACCGCTGGGTTACCAGGGCGCCGACGGCAAAGTCCAGGTGCTGACCCTGGCTCATACCGGCAAGGCTGCGTGGACGATCGCAACGCCAGTCAGTGGCGGCGCGGATGAACTGCTGCAGGTGTCGTCATTTATGGACGGCGACGGTGAGGATGACTTTGCCACCCGTTATCAGACTTATCGGTTTGTCGACGGGCAGTGGCACAGCGCCTCAAGTCAGAAGAAGGGCTACTGGGACACGGAAAGCGAATTTCCCGCACGTACCGCGTTCCCCTGAGCCATCACACTTCCAGCAACGCCGCCAGCTCCCGATCCAGTTCTTCCTGATCGCCTAGGTTCAGCTCGATCAGCCGCCGCAAGTGGCTGATCGAGTCCAGGTCGATGTATTGGCATACGAAACCCAACTGGCCAGGATCCTCGTGGGTCAGCTTCACCTGCATCTTTATATGGGCCTTTGGATCCAGACGAATATCGACGTCAAAGGGCAGCGCCTTATTTCCCTTCCACTCTTCAGGCCGTTGCACCAACAGGCCCTTGAGCGACAAATCCACCAATTGCACCGGCCATTCGTTGCCGTTTTGCCGAAGTTCGGTCTTGGCATCAAAGGCGATCCGGCGAAAACGACGGCGATCAGACGCTTGCTCGGTCATGGTGAAACCCTCTGTGGATAAAAGGATTGTAGCCCTGCGCCATCACCGGGTGGTTTTTTCTGCTTTTTTTGCCTCTGCAAGGCTCTAGACCAACGTAGGGGGGTGGCCTTTAAGGCCAGTAGCGCTAAACTCCGGATGGCTGTCCTTTCTGTCCACCCTGGCTGGAATATAAAAATGAAAAATAATAATAGCCTGCTACGCCACCTACCCTGGCTGGTGCTGGCAATCGTAGGAGCGTGCGCCCTGGGCGTAGTAGCCCTGCGCCGAGGCGAGGCGATCAACGCCTTGTGGATCGTGGTCGCTGCCGTGGCCATCTATCTGGTTGCTTATCGCTACTACAGCCTGTTCATCGCTAATAATGTGATGCAACTCGATCCACGGCGGGCCACCCCCGCAGTGCTCAACAATGACGGTCTGGACTATGTGCCGACCAACAAACACATCCTTTTCGGTCACCACTTTGCGGCGATTGCCGGTGCAGGTCCCCTGGTCGGCCCGGTACTGGCGGCGCAAATGGGCTACCTGCCCGGCACGCTCTGGCTGATTGCCGGCGTGGTGCTGGCCGGTGCGGTGCAGGACTTCATGGTCCTGTTCCTGTCCACCCGTCGTAATGGCCGTTCCCTGGGCGACATGGTTCGCGAAGAGATGGGGCGTATCCCGGGGACCATCGCGCTGTTCGGCTGCTTCCTGATCATGATCATCATCCTCGCGGTGCTGGCGCTGATCGTGGTCAAGGCCCTGGCCGAGAGCCCATGGGGCATCTTCACGGTGATGGCGACCATCCCGATTGCGATGTTCATGGGCATCTACATGCGCTACATCCGCCCGGGCCGTATCGGTGAAATCTCCATCATCGGCGTGCTGTTGCTGCTCGGTTCGATCTGGCTGGGCGGGCAGATCGCCGCTGATCCGGTCTGGGCCAAGGCCTTCACCTTCACCGGGATCCAGATCACCTGGATGCTGATCGGCTACGGTTTTGTGGCGGCGGTACTGCCGGTGTGGCTGATCCTCGCGCCACGTGACTACCTTTCTACCTTCTTGAAGATCGGCACCATCATCGCCCTGGCGATCGGCATCCTGGTGACCATGCCCGACCTGAAAATGCCGGCGCTGACCCAGTTCATCGACGGTACCGGCCCGGTATGGAAGGGCGGCCTGTTCCCGTTCCTGTTCATCACCATTGCCTGTGGTGCGGTCTCGGGCTTCCACGCGCTGATTTCCTCGGGCACCACGCCCAAGCTGCTGGCCAATGAAAGCCACGCCCGTTACATCGGTTACGGCGGCATGCTGATGGAGTCCTTCGTGGCGATCATGGCGATGGTTGCCGCTTCGGTGATCGAGCCAGGCGTGTACTTCGCCATGAACAGCCCGGCGGCAATCGTCGGCACCGACGTGGTGACCGTGGCACAAACCGTCAGCAGCTGGGGTTTTGCAATTACCCCCGAGGCGCTGTCGGCGGTGGCCCATGACATCGGTGAAACCACCATCCTCGCGCGTGCCGGTGGTGCGCCGACGTTGGCGGTGGGTATCGCGCAGATCCTGCACAGTGTGCTGCCGGGTGAAAACACCATGGCGTTCTGGTACCACTTTGCGATCCTGTTCGAAGCGCTGTTTATCCTGACTGCCGTCGATGCGGGCACCCGTGCCGGTCGCTTCATGCTTCAGGACTTGCTTGGCTCCTTCGTACCGGCGCTCAAGCGCACCGAGTCCTGGACCGCCAACCTGATCGCGACCGCCGGTTGCGTCGCCATGTGGGGTTACCTGCTGTACCAGGGCGTGATCGACCCGCTGGGCGGCATCAACACCTTGTGGCCGCTGTTCGGTATCTCCAACCAGATGCTGGCCGGTATCGCGCTGATGCTCGCCACCGTTGTGCTGATCAAAATGAAGCGCCAGCGCTACATCTGGGTGACCATGCTGCCGGCGGTCTGGCTGCTGATCTGCACCACCACCGCGGGCTTCATCAAGCTGTTCGACGCCAACCCGGCGATCGGCTTCCTGTCGCTGGCGAAGAAGTACAGTGATGCCCTGGCAAACGGCCAGATCCTGGCCCCGGCCAAGAGCGTGGACCAGATGCAGCACGTGATCTGGAATGCCTACACCAACGCAACGCTGACTGTGCTGTTCCTGTTCGTGGTGTTCAGCATCCTGTTCTATGCGCTCAAGGTCGGTGTCGCCGCCTGGGGCAACAAAGAGCGTACGGATAAAGAAGCCCCGTTCCAGGCAGTACCGGACGCCTAACCGAGGATTGCAAGCATGTTCAATGACATCAGTCGCCTCGGTAAATACCTCGGTCAGGCCGCGCGCCTGATGGTCGGCATGCCCGACTACGACACGTACGTCGAGCATATGCAAACCAAGCACCCGGACAAGCCGATGATGGACTACAAGGCGTTCTTCCGGGAACGCCAGGAGGCCCGTTACGGCGGCAAGGGTGGGCCCAAGTGCTGTTGATTTAACGCAACGCCCTGTGGGAGGGGGCTTGCCCCCGATAGCGGTGTGTCAGTGACAGATCAGTGCCTGACACACTGCTATCGGGGGCAAGCCCCCTCCCACATTTGTTTCTGTGTTCCTTTAAGGAGAATTTCTTTTGTCCTCTCCCATTCCAGTCACCGTCCTCAGCGGCTTTCTCGGCGCGGGCAAGACCACCTTGCTGCGCCATCTGCTCAAGGCCGAGCACGGGCTGAAAATTGCCGTGATCGAAAACGAATTCAGCGATGCCGGTATCGACACCCAATTGCTGGGCGAAGAACCGGTGCAAGTCATGACCCTGTCCAACGGCTGCGTGTGCTGCACCATCCACACCGACCTGACCAAAGCCTTGTATCTGTTGCTCGAGCGCCTGGACAGCGGTGAGATCGCCTTTGACCGCCTGGTGATCGAGTGCACCGGCCTGGCCGACCCGGCGCCGGTGGCCCAGACCTTTTTCATCGATGAAGAACTGCGCGAGCGCTACATCCTCGACGGCATCATCACCCTGGTGGACGCCGCCCACGCCGAGCATCACCTGACCCAGACCATCGCCCAGGCGCAGATCGGTTTCGCCGACCGGCTGCTGGTGAGCAAGCGTGACCTGGTGGACGATGCTGCCTTCGAGGCACTCAGTGAACGCCTCACACGCATCAACCGCCGCGCGCCGATTCGCGTGGTCGAGCACGGCAAGATTGATCTGGCCGAACTGCTCGATGTGCGCGGCTTCAACCTTAATGCGGGCATGAGTCTGCGCCCGGTGAGCAAGGCGCCGTCCATCGACCGTATTTCCAGCCTGGTGCTGCGCACCGACCAGCCGCTGGATATCGACCGTCTCAGTGAGTTCATGAACGAACTGCTGGAAGACCATGGCAAGCAGCTGCTGCGCTACAAGGGCGTACTCAATATTGCCGGCGAAGACCGTCGCATGGTGTTCCAGGGCGTGCTCAAGCTCTATGGTTTCGACTGGGATACCGAATGGGCCGAGGGTGAGGCGCGGGAGAGTGTGATCGTGTTTATTGCCGATGAATTGCCCGAAGACAAAATCCGCGAAGGCTTTGCCAAGGTCTACCAACCTTGACGTGTAATGCAGTCAAATGTGGGAGGGGGCTTGCCCCCGATGGCGGTGGGTCAGTAAACCTATATGTGACTGACACACTGCTATCGGGGGCAAGCCCCCTCCCACAGCTGATCTCATTTCAAGTTGGAGACCAGGCATAAAAAAGCCCGGCTCAAGAGCCGGGCTTCTTAGTCAAGCAACTGCAATCAAGCGCCGTATACCGGCAGCTTCTTGCAGATGGCCTTGACCTTCTCACGTACCGCGTCGATCACGGCTTCGTTGTTCAGGTCCGCCAGGATGTCGCAGATCCAGCCGGCCAGTTCCTTGCACTCTGCTTCCTTGAAGCCACGAGTGGTCACAGCCGGGGTGCCGAAGCGCAGGCCGGAAGTCACGAACGGCGAACGTGGGTCGTTCGGCACGGAGTTTTTGTTCACGGTGATGAAGGCTTTGCCCAGGGCAGCGTCAGCATCTTTACCGGAAATGTCCTGCTTGATCAGGGACAGCAGGAACAGGTGGTTTTCAGTACCGCCGGACACCACGTCAAAACCGCGCTCGATGAACACGCCGGCCATGGCCTGGGCGTTTTTCACCACTTGTTGCTGGTAGGTCTTGAACTCAGGTTGCAGGGCTTCCTTGAAGCAAATCGCCTTGGCGGCGATCACGTGCTCCAGTGGGCCGCCCTGGGCGCCCGGGAATACGGCGGAGTTCAGCTTTTTCTCGATCTCGGCGTTGGCGCGCGCCAGGATCAGGCCGCCACGTGGACCGCGCAGGGTCTTGTGGGTGGTGGTGGTCACCACGTCAGCGAAAGGCACAGGGTTCGGGTAGACGCCAGCGGCGACCAGACCGGCTACGTGAGCCATGTCGACGAACAGGTAGGCGCCCACCTTGTCGGCGATGGCGCGGAAGCGTGGGAAGTCGAGGATCTGCGAGTAGGCAGAGAAACCGGCCACGATCATTTTTGGCTTGTGCTCGACCGCCAGGCGCTCGACTTCGTCGTAGTCGATCAGGCCGTTGGCATCGATACCGTACTGAACGGCGTTGTACAGCTTGCCGGAGGAGGAAACGCTGGCGCCGTGGGTCAGGTGACCACCGTGGGCCAGGCTCATGCCCAGGATGGTGTCGCCGCCCTGCAGCAGGGCCAGGTACACGGCGCTGTTGGCTTGGGAGCCGGCGTGTGGCTGGACGTTGGCGTAATCGGCGCCGAACAGTTCTTTTGCACGGTCGATGGCCAGTTGCTCAACCACGTCGACGTACTCGCAGCCACCGTAGTAGCGCTTGCCTGGGTAGCCTTCGGCGTACTTGTTGGTCAGAACCGAACCTTGAGCCTCCATCACCGCAGGGCTGGTGTAGTTTTCCGAAGCGATCAGCTCAATGTGCTCTTCCTGGCGCACGGCTTCTTGCTCCATGGCGGCGAAGAGATCGGCGTCGTACTTGGCAATAGTCAAATCACGGCTGAACATGGCGGTCCTCAAGGATCGGGGGCAGAAAAGGAGGGCATTCTAACCCAATGGGTTTTAGATGGCATATGAAAGGACATCATGTCGCGGACAAGCGGGGCTCATCTCGGGATGGGCGGTGACTGTGCCGGCCTCATCACACCGCTCAATCGAACATGAACAGCGCATCATTGCTGAACTGCGCCTCGAACCGATTCGCCGGCATCGGCCGCCCGAACAGATACCCCTGCACCTCGTCGCAACCATGCTCGCGCAGGAAGTCCAGCTGCTCATGGGTTTCCACACCTTCGGCAATCACCGCCAGGTTGAGGCTGTGGGCCATGGCGATAATGGCGCGGGCGATTTGCGCATCCTGTTCGCCGGAGGGCAGGCCATCGACGAAGGTGCGGTCGATTTTCAGCACGTCGATGGGGAATTGCTTGAGATAGTTGAGGGACGAATAACCGGTACCGAAGTCGTCCACCGCGATGCTCAGGCCCAGGTTTTTCAGGCTGTCGAGGATGTGCATGGCTTCGTTGACTTCGCGCATCAGGATACTTTCGGTCAGCTCCAGTTCCAGGCACGCCGGCGGCAGGCCGGTGTCCTTGAGGATGGTGGCGATGCGCGTGCCCAGTTGGCCGTCGGAGAACTGCCGCGCAGAGATGTTCACCGAGACTTTCGGCACCCGCACCTTGTTCTGGTGCCAGGTCTTGAGCTGGCGACAGGCTTCGCTGATCACCCAGTCGCCCACGTCCACCACCAGGCCCAGCTCTTCGAGCACCGGAATGAAGTCCCCCGGCGGCACCAGTCCACGGCGTGGGTGGCGCCAGCGCAGCAGCGCCTCGGCACCGGTCAGGCGTTTGCCGTCGCCGCTGAACTGCGGCTGGTAATAGAGCACGAATTCGTCCTGCTCCAGGGCGTGGCGCAGGTCGCTCTCCAGTTCCAGGCGTTCCAGGGCGCTGGCGTTCATATCGGCCTGGTAGAACTGGAAGTTGTTCTTGCCGCGTTCCTTGGCGTGATACATCGCGGTGTCGGCGTTTTTCATCAACTGGCTCAGCTCGTTGCCGTCCTGGGGGCTGAGTGCGATGCCGATACTGGCGGTCACAAAGAACTCGCGACCTTCCAGCACGAAGGGCTTCACCAGGCTGGCGAGGATCTGCTCGGCCACATGGATCGCGCGGTTCAGCGCCATCTCGCGGTTGACCCGCGGTTGCAGCAGCAACGTGAACTCGTCGCCGCCCATGCGTGCCACGGTGTCGTCTTCGGCCACGCAGCCGAGCAGGCGGGTCGCCATTTCCTTGAGCATGCGGTCGCCGGCCGCGTGGCCCAGGGAGTCGTTGATCGGCTTGAAGCGGTCGAGGTCGAGGAACATCAGCACCACCCACGACTTCTGCCGTTCGGCTGATTGCAGCGCGGTGTGCAGGCGGTCCTGGAACAGCGTGCGGTTGGGCAGGTGGGTCAGGGCGTCGTAGTAGGCCAGGCGGTGGATGCGCTGTTCGCTGGCCTTGCGTTCGCTGATATCACTGAAGAAACACACATAACTGGCCAGGTCGCCTTCGTCGTCGAACACCGCCGTAATGCCGACCCAGGCCGGGTAGTGCTCGCCGTTACGGCGCTTGAGCCACACTTCGCCTTCCCAGGTGCTGTGCTGGTGCAATTGCTTGAGCACATAGCGCAGGTGGGCTTCCTGTTGTTCGTCGACGGTGAGCATGTTCGGCAACTGGTCGAGTACGTCACTCACTGCATAACCGCTGACCCGGCTGAACGCCTCGTTGGCCTGCACGATATAACCGGCCGGGTCGGTGATCAGGATCGCCGACGTGGAGTGTTCGAATACGGTGGCGGCCATGCGCAGGTCTTTTTCCGCGCGGCGTTGCTGGCTGATATCGCGGCCCACGCCGAGGACGCCTTCGAAGGCGCCGTGCTCATCCCACACCAGCACCAGGCGCAGCTCGATCGGCACCTTGCGGCCGTCGGCGCGCAGGCAGTCGAACAGGAACAATTGGGTCTGCACTTGATCACGGAGTCTGTTCAGCGCGTCGGGATCGCCCAGCGCCCGGCTGACCTGTTCCAGCAAGCTATAGATGCCGGTCAGTTGCTGGGGGTTGGCGATGATCGACTGCCAGCCGTTCTTGAATACCCAGTCCACGTCGTAACCCAGCACGGCGTTGACCGACGGGCTGATGTAGTTGAGGGCCAGTTGGCTGTCGGTGGAGCAGATCACGTCGCTGATGCTTTCGGCCAGCATGCGGTAGCGCTTTTCGCTGTCGCGCAGGGACTCGCTGGCTTCGATCTGGTCGGTGATGTCCTTGGCCACACCGATGATACGCGTGACTTGCGCCGATTTGTCCCGCGCCAGGGCCTGCTCGCGGATATCAAAGCGCCGCCATTGATTGTTGCGATGGCGAAAGCGCAACTGGCAGTGCAACTGCGTCGCGTAGCCGGCCTGGCGTTGCTGTTGGCGCAAATCGTGGTAATGCTCGGCGTCTTCGGGGTGCAGCAGGATTTCCCAGAAATACTCGCCCATTTGCTGCAGTTCGGCCTTGGTATAGCCGAGGGTGTGGCCCAGATGGTGGTTGCTGAAGATCATGCGCTGGCTGATCACGTCCTGCACATACAAGTGGTCGGGCACGGTACGCACCACGTCCGACCAGAAGCTTTCGCGTTCCACCAGCGACAGTTCGATCAGCTTGCGGCTGGTGATGTCGCTGATGCTGAGGATCACCGCCTTGAAGTCGTCCTGCTGCTCCGGCAGGCGCATCACCATCCAAAGGTACTGTTCGTTGCCGGCCACATCCTTGAGCTGGATTTCCAACTCAAGCTGATTCTGTTGGGTCAGGACCGCTTCGAGTATCTGATGCCCGATGGACGTGGTATTGCGCGGGCAATCATCGATCAGCCGCTCCCACGCTTCCTCGCAGGAGCCCACTCTGAGCAGGCTCACCGCCACCTGGTTGATCTCGGTGATGCGCAGTTCGGTGAGCAACTGCCGGCATTCCTCGGGGGAGGTTTGCAGCCAGGCGTGCAGTTGCTCGCGGGTCTGCAAGTGCACCTTGCCAAAAAATGCATTCAGGCCCGACAGGTCAAGTACGCACAGGGCGACGCCGGTGCCTTCGAAAATATCCTGATACCGACGCCGGCCTTCATGCACCTGGCGCTGGCGGCGACGCATATTCAGCAGCACGATCACGGGGATCAGCGAGAAGGCCAGGCCCAGCAGGCATTTACCGATAAACGCCGGCAGCAGTTGTTCCAGCACGGCTGCGCGGTCGAACATCCCACGCAATTGCCAGTCGCTTTTGCTCAGGGGCGTGACCAGCACGCTTTTATTCAGGTCATCCGGGGTCAGGGCGTCGCCCCATTGCGCCGGCATGCCGCTGTCACGGCTGACCACGCGGTGGTTCAGGCGGTTCTCGATGGCCCACATCGGCCGTTGGCCCTGGCTGTCCTGGCGGGTCAGGTTGACCAGGTACTCGGGTGCCAGGCGCAGCGCCCAGTACATCCTTGAGCCGCCGCTGGGCTGGTGCAGCAGCAGATAGATGAGGGTGCCGTCGTTGTTATTGCTCAGGTAGTAGGGTTGGCCGTGGCTGCGCTGCACCAATTCTTCCAGCCAGGCGCTGTCCTGGCTGTCATTGGCGCTGTCGCTGATCATCGCGCCGCTGGGCGCCAGCAGGGCGATACTGCGCAGTTCCGGCAGCGAGCGCTGCAACGTGCGCGTCAAGGCCTGCTGCTGTTCGATGTCGCGCGGCGGCTCGACCATCGGTAGCAGGTTCAGGGCAATTTTTGCGCTCAGGGCCATGTTCAGGCTGATCTGTTCAGCCAGGTCGGCACTGTAGTCGATGGTGTATTGCTGTTGGTTTTTCTGGTTTTGCTGCAACTGGTCCAGCAGTTGCCAGAACAATAATGCGAGCAGCAGGAGGACAAGCGTCGCCAATGCGCCTTTGAGGGTGCCGTGCAGGGGCGTTCCCGGCGCTACATGAGCGGCGCGCAAGGGCGTTGGCGGCGTGACTTTGGACAAGCTGTGATCCTGCGGTTTGGCTGGACTGGCGCGCGACGTGCACTATAAGCCGGACGCCCGAAGGGCGGCTAGCATGCCTTGACTTGTGGCAAAGTGCCAGCCCCGCTTGGCTGGACTGACCAAGCGCATTCAGGTAGCTTTGCCGGTTACGCGGGGGCGTTCCAGCCCCAGACATTCAGGCTTTTTCCGCTCGCTGGCATTGATGATAGTCAACGGCCCGCGCGGCGCATGGCCTGGCACGGGCTTCGCCCGCTTAATTCATCAGTCACTGACGCTAGGTTCACCATGGCTCAATACGTCTTCACCATGCATCGGCTGGGAAAAGTTGTCCCTCCGAAGCGGGAAATCCTGAAAAATATTTCGCTGTCCTTCTTCCCCGGCGCCAAGATCGGCGTGCTCGGCCTCAACGGTTCGGGTAAGTCCACGCTGCTGAAAATCATGGCCGGCGTCGACACCGAGTTCGAAGGCGAAGCCCGCCCGATGCCGGAACTGAACATCGGTTACCTGCCCCAGGAGCCGATCCTGGACCCGACCAAGACCGTGCGTGAAGTGGTCGAAGAAGCCGTCAGCGTGATCAAGGACGCCCAGGCCCGCCTGGACGAGGTCTACGCCGCCTACGCCGAACCGGACGCCGACTTCGACAAGCTGGCCGCTGAACAAGCCAAGCTCGAAGCCATCCTGCAGGCCGGCGACGGTCACAACCTGGAGCGCCAGCTGGAAGTCGCCGCCGATGCACTGCGCCTGCCGGCGTGGGACGCCAAGGTCGAACATCTGTCCGGTGGTGAAAAACGTCGCGTGGCCTTGTGCCGCCTGCTGCTGTCGGCGCCCGACATGCTGCTGCTCGACGAACCGACCAACCACCTGGACGCCGACTCCGTCGCCTGGCTGGAGCACTTCCTGCACGATTTCCCGGGCACTGTGGTTGCGATCACGCACGACCGCTACTTCCTCGACAACGTTGCCGGCTGGATCCTCGAGCTTGACCGTGGCGCCGGTATCCCTTACGAGGGCAACTACTCCGGTTGGCTGGAAGCCAAGTCCGACCGTCTGGCCGCCGAATCCAAGCAGCAATCGGCCCACGAAAAAGCCATGAAGGAAGAACTGGAGTGGGTGCGCAAAGGCGCCAAGGCCCGCCAGTCCAAATCCAAGGCACGTCTGCAACGCTTCGAAGAAATGCAGTCGCAGGAATTCCAGAAGCGCAGCGAAACCAACGAGATCTACATCCCGGCCGGCCCGCGCCTGGGTGACAAGGTCATCGAGTTCAAGAACGTGTGCAAAGGCTATGGCGACCGCGTGCTGATCGACAACCTGTCGTTCTCCATGCCAAAAGGCGCGATCGTCGGCGTCATTGGTGGTAACGGTGCGGGTAAATCCACCCTGTTCCGCATGCTGATGGGCAAGGAAACGCCGGATTCGGGCAGCATCGAAATCGGCGAAACCGTGCAACTGGCCTGCGTGGACCAGAGCCGCGAAGACCTGGATGGCAGCAAGACTGTGTTCCAGCAAATTTCCGACGGTTCCGACCAGATCCGCATCGGCAACTATGAAATCCCGTCGCGCACCTACGTCGGCCGTTTCAACTTCAAGGGCGGCGACCAGCAGAAGTTCGTCAAGGACCTGTCCGGTGGTGAGCGCGGTCGCTTGCACCTGGCCCTGACCCTGAAAGAGGGCGGCAACGTCCTGCTGCTCGACGAACCGTCCAACGATCTCGACGTTGAAACCCTGCGTTCCCTGGAAGAAGCCCTGCTGGACTTCCCGGGCGCCGCCATTGTGATCTCTCACGATCGGTGGTTCCTTGACCGCGTCGCGACCCACATCCTGGCGTACGAAGACGACTCGCAAGCGGTGTTCTTCGAAGGCAACTACACCGAGTACGAAGCGGACCGTAAAAAGCGCCTGGGCGAAGCGGCTGCCCAGCCGCACCGTGTGCGCCACAAAAAACTGGCCTGATCCGGCTGGTGTGAAAAAAGCGGAGTCCTCGGACTCCGTTTTTTTTTACATTTTTCCTGACCCACACCGATCAAATGTGGGAGGGGGCTTGCCCCCGATAGCTTTTTCCCTGCTGGTGCATAACCTGCCTTGGCAATCCCCTTTTAAGTGCGATAAATCCCTGTTTCTTGGGTTTATTTATATCTAATGCACCATTTAAATTCACAAAAGCGACATTTTGCCCTGTCGCGGTGCGACATGAATTGATAAAGTCCGGCTCAATCTCATTTAAAAACAATCAATTTGCCGAGACTTTTCATGATCGAATCCGTCGAATCCTTCCTCGCCCGCCTGAAAAAACGCGACCCCGACCAGCCGGAATTCCACCAGGCCGTAGAAGAAGTCCTACGCAGCCTGTGGCCGTTTCTTGAAGCCAATCCCCATTACCTGGCCTCGGGCATCCTGGAGCGCATCTGCGAGCCGGAGCGTGCGATTACCTTTCGGGTGTCGTGGGTGGATGATCACGGCAAGGTCCAGGTCAACCGCGGCTTTCGTATCCAGATGAACAGCGCCATCGGCCCCTACAAGGGCGGCCTGCGTTTCCATCCGTCGGTAAACCTGGGGGTGCTGAAGTTCCTCGCCTTCGAGCAGACCTTCAAGAATTCCCTGACCTCGCTGCCCATGGGCGGCGGCAAGGGCGGCTCGGATTTTGATCCCAAAGGCAAGAGCGATGCCGAAGTCATGCGCTTCTGCCAGGCGTTCATGAGCGAGCTGTACCGCCATATCGGCGCAGACGTGGACGTGCCGGCCGGCGACATCGGCGTGGGCGCCCGTGAGATTGGCTTCCTGTTCGGCCAGTACAAGCGCCTGAGCAACCAATTCACCTCCGTGCTCACCGGCAAGGGCATGACCTACGGCGGCAGCCTGATCCGCCCGGAAGCCACCGGGTTCGGGTGTGTGTACTTCGCCGAAGAAATGCTCAAGCGCGACGGCCAGCGGGTGGAAGGCAAGCGCGTGGCGGTCTCCGGCTCCGGCAACGTCGCCCAATACGCGGCGCGCAAGGTCATGGACCTGGGCGGCAAGGTGATTTCCCTGTCCGACTCCGAAGGCACGCTCTACGCCGAAAGCGGCTTGACCGAGGAACAATGGTCGGCGCTGCTGGAGCTGAAAAACGTGCAGCGCGGGCGCATCAGCGAACTGGCCGGGCGTTACGGCCTGGAGTTCCGCGCCGGCAAAACCCCTTGGGAGCTGGCCTGCGACATTGCCCTGCCATGCGCTACCCAGAACGAACTCGACGCCGAAGCGGCCCGCACGCTGCTGCGCAACGGCTGCATCTGCGTGGCCGAAGGCGCCAACATGCCGACCACCCTTGAGGCTGTGGATATCTTTATCGAGGCGGGCATCCTGTTTGCGCCGGGCAAGGCATCGAATGCCGGCGGCGTCGCCGTGAGTGGCCTGGAGATGTCGCAGAACGCCATGCGCCTGCTGTGGACCGCCGGTGAAGTGGACAGCAAGCTGCACAACATCATGCAGTCGATCCACCATGCCTGTGTGCACTACGGCGAAGAGAACGGTCGGATCAACTACGTGAAGGGCGCGAACATTGCGGGCTTTGTCAAGGTTGCCGACGCGATGCTGGCCCAGGGCATCGTCTAAGCCTCGGCCTCGATGCGCAGCACTTCGATCAACTGATCGCCGACGGGGCGCTTCCACAGTACCTCGTCACCCACCTGGGCGCCCAGCAAGGCACGGCCCAGGGGCGAGCCCCAGTTGATCAGGCCGGCGCCGGCATCGGCCTGGTCTTCCCCGACCAATTGAATGCGCTGCTGCTCGTCATGCTCATTGGCGAACGTCACCCAGCTGCCGATCTGCACCTTGTCGGTGGACGTAGCGGGCGCCACCACCTGGGCGCTCTGCACGCGCTGGTTGAAGTAGCGCAAATCCCGCTCAAGGTCGGCCTGGCGCTGCTTATCGGCCTGTTCGCCCTTGGCGGATTCGGCGCTGTGGGCGGCCTGTAGCTGCGCAACCTTGGCCTGCAATTGCGCCAACCCTTGCGCGGTCAGGCGATTGGGCTGCTCACTGACCTGGCGCTCCACCGGCTGATCGGCCTGGGCGGCGGCGCTGTCCTCATTTACAAAAGCTCGGCTCATGACGTTCTCCCTCTATGGAGCTTGGGCCATGTTCGCCGCACTTTAGTTTCGATGAATGTCTGAAAGCGACCTATTGCGAGCGATAGGCCCGCGCAGCATCCCGGTTCTTCTCCTGTTGCCAGGCGCGTTCACGGTCATCCCAGTGATTGTCCTTGTAGTCGCGCAGCTCCTCGTTCTCGCGCATGGCCTTGCACTGGCGAAAGCCATCCTCCCAGCCTTCGGCGTAGACCCGGTCTTTCAGGTAACGCGGCACGTTTTTGCGAAACACCCCAGTGATCACCCCCGCCGCCTGGCGGCCGCTGCTGCACCCATCGTCAAAACCATCGGCAAAGGCGGGCGGATAGCCCCGAGCCAGCAATTCCTGATGGGTTGACTGGCAACCCGATAGCCACACCACCGCACACAGCATTACTGCATACCGCCACATTGCTTGCTCCCTGGCCGTTTCACGGCTGATAGGAGAAGTCTAGATAGGGATTTGTCGGGGAGGTGTGAAAGGGGTGTGAGAAAGGTGTGGAGCACGATGAGGTCGGGCGGTGGGCACCGAAGCCGTTGGCGCCCTCCCCACAAGGGCCTAGGTTGCCTGGTTGGTCGCCAGAGCCGCATGTTCCGCCAATTCCTGCTGGATAAACGCCGCGATCATTGCGCGATAGACCTGCTCGGTCACCTCGGGGTTGGCGCCCACGGTCTGCGCCAGATCCCGCACCTTGGCGATCACCTGCTCGACCCGCTGCGGGGCCTTGACGCCATCGGTGTCTTTTTTGAAGCGTGCCGCCTGGGAGACGTAGTGGCCGCGTTCGGCCAGCAGGGTGACGATTTGCTGGTCGAGGCGGTCGATGTTGTTTCGAACGTCTTCAAGGGTGGTGCAGGTAACGGCCATGTCGAGTGAACTCCTGATGGTGCGGGCAATGCTGACAAAAGGTGTTAGTCAGTAGTGATACCACTTCACCTCAAGCATCACTTCATTCACCGGCGTCGACAAGTGGCTGTACTCGCGCTGTGCACTCAGGCGCAGGCCGAGGTTGCGGGACAGTTCCCACTGCTGGTTCAGGCTGATGCTGCGCCGCACTTCACCATTGGTGAAGAAATCCCCTTTCGCTTCCAGGCTCAAATTGCCCAGCGGGTTTTTCCACAGCACGCCGGTATTGAACCCGGCCGCGGGAGAGATGGCTTCGTTGAAGTCGTTGTTGTGTTCCACGCGCACGGTGCCGAGGGCGAAGCCGAGCATATCGTCGCGCAGTTGCCAGGTGCCGCCGGCGCCGCCGTTGACGTGGGCGACCAGGGTTTCGTCGTCGTGTTTACCGGGCACCCGCTCCAGGCCGCCGGTAACTTGCCAGGACCACGGCTGCAGCAAGGCGTTGCGCGGGGTCAGGGAGCGGATGGTGGCCAGGTCCAGTTGCTGCAGTTGCCAGTGGTTGCCTTCGTACTGGCGCAGTTTCATCTGCAGGATTTCGATCTGGGCGCCGAGGGGGAAGCCTTCGGCGTTGTCGTTGAGGTCGTGGTAGGCCATGCGCAGGCCGTATTCGCCGAAGGCCTTGTCGCCACGGGTGCCGAGGCCGGCTTGCCAGGTGCGCGATTCATGGCCGTTTTCGGGCAGGCCGGGGGGCGTGATCGTCAGGTCGGGCGCGGGGTTCTGGTTGATCGCGCGCAGCAGTTCGAAGCTGCGTTGGGAGCGCGCGGTGTCGCGCTCGAGGCCATTGGCACGGTAGCGGCCCAGGCGGTAGGCGGCGTCGATGATCAGCGCCTGGCGGTCGCGAGGCAATGCTTTGAAGGCTGGCGCCTGCAATTGCTGCTGGTCGTCGCTGACTTTCAGTACCCATTGTTGCTCGTCGCTGTCGAGCGGCTTGGCGCGCTCCAGCAACTCGCGCTCGCGGGAGGGGCGGTAGTCGATCTTCTCTACCAGGCCGGCATCTTTTACCGCCTTGACCGTGTCGGTAGGGATCGCGGTGAGCGGGAATTGCTCGGTCAGGCGCAGGCCGGGGCGCGCCACTTGCAGCAGTTCCAGCAGGCGATAGGAGCAGTTTTCATCGAAGAAGAAGTAGTCGAACTGGATCTGCTTGAGCTCCCACACGTGCTCGACCATGCGCTCGGTCTCGACCTGGGTGAGGTTGAGGCGGTATTCCCACAGGTCGCGGTTTTCGAGGCTGCGGTATTCGGAGAGTTTTTCCTGGTAGGGCACCAGGGCGAACAGGCCGGGGTAGCCGCCCATCAGGCCTTTCCAGGCGTACAGGATGCTGTTGTCCGAGCCTTCGATATAGGCGCCGAAGTTGATCGCGTAGCTGAGCAGTGCGGTCTTGTTGCTCTGCACGTCGGCCTGGTCGATACGCAGCAGGGTGTGACCGAACATCGACGACGGACTGTTGAGGTAGGCCGCCGGGAAGATCATCACCGCGCTATGGGGGGCGACGTCCTTGAACCATTGCTTGAATTCCTTGCAGTCCACGGCGGGCAGGTCAGTGAGGTGCAACTGATCCTTGAGCCAGCGGGTACGTGCGGGGTAAACGCATTGGGCGTGTTTTTCACCCAGGCTGGCCGGAGCGTAAAGCGCTTCAACGGTGGCCTTGAGTTCTGCATCCGGGTGGTGGGCGCCATCGGCGGCGAGGAAGAATTTCTTTTCACTGACATAGCTGCGCCAGCCACTGACTTTGCCGGCTTCGTAATGGCCCAGAGAAAGCCAGAACGGATCATTGGCCAGTTGCTGCAAACGTTGATCATCAAGATGCGGTGCCGCGTACAGCGGGGCGCAGGCAAAGAGTGCCATCCAGGCAAAGCGTTTGAGCATAGGGGCAACTTAAGTCGGAAATTAGAGAGACCCAAGGAGAGGCGGGTCCAAAAATAAAACCCGCGCCTGGGTAGGCGCGGGCAGGACGAGCTTAAGCCTGGGTAGCGTATTTCGCCAGACGGGCATCGCCTTTCAGTACAGCCAGGGTGTTGTTGTGCACGTCTTCAGCGGTCACATCGGCCTTGCTGAAGATTTGCTGGAAGTGTTCGTGAGCCACGGCAGCGAAGTGCTCGCGATCTTCCGGAGCAACACCCAGTACCACGGCGTAGGTGGTCAGTGCTTCGCCATTACCCTTGGCCATGTCTTCGGACAGCTCGTTCATCATGCCATTCATGGCAATCCAGGACTTGCCGCCGTAGGTCAGCGCGCTGTTGGTGCTGCAACCGTTGGTGCCCGAGGTCATGCCGAAGGTGGCGTTACCCGAAGTACCGTTGGTGGTGGAAGCCAGGAAGTGAGCTGGAGTACCGCGCTGGCCTTCGAACAACATGTTGCCCCAACCGCAGTTCGGGCCACCTGGTGCTTCAGCCATTGCATTGAGGGAGACGACGGTGAAGAGAGTACCGAGAAGGATCCGTTTCATAGCTTTGTTCTCTTTGTGTGCAAACCAATGGACAAGGGTTCAGGCACTTCATAGCGCCCTAGGGATCGGTTATTAGTCCAACCCGCGCAGTTTGGAGTTTAGGCACGTTCCAAGGGTTCCGTGTGTTTTTATAAAACAATCAGCAATGTCGCGATTTTTTTTGCAGGGCGCCTCCCGTGTCCAGGGTTTCCCAACGGCGCGCCTTGCCAGAGCGCGCAACAGGGAGCCAGAATGCCGTCATCTGCCCCGCCTGATGTAAGGAAGCCCGATGCCTGATCCTGTTGCTGCCAGCTTGCGTCTAGCGCCCGAAGCGCTGACTCGCCCTTTCTCCGCTGAACAGTTCAGCTTCTCGACCACCAATGATTTGGAGCCCTTTCGCGGTGTGCTTGGCCAGGAACGTGCGGTTGAAGCGTTGCAGTTCGGTGTGGCCATGCCGCGCCCCGGTTACAACGTATTTGTCATGGGCGAGCCGGGCACCGGCCGCTTTTCGTTCGTCAAACGCTACCTGAAAGCCGAGGGCAAGCGCCTGCAGACCCCGGCGGACTGGGTCTATGTGAACAATTTTGACGAGCCTCGCGAACCCCGCGCCCTGGAATTGCCAGGCGGCGGTGCGGCGGCGTTCATTGCCGATATCAATGGCCTGGTCGACAACCTCGTCGCGACCTTCCCGGCGGTGTTCGAACACCCGACTTATCAACAGCGCAAGAGTGCCATCGACCGTGCCTTCAACCAGCGCTATGACAAGGCCCTGGACGTGATCGAGCGCCTGGCCCTGGAAAAGGACGTGGCGCTGTACCGCGACAGCTCAAATATCGCCTTCACCCCGATGCTCGACGGCAAGGCCCTGGATGAGGCCGAGTTCTCGCAGCTGCCGGAAGTGGATCGCGAGCGTTTCCACACGGATATTTCCGAGCTGGAAGAACGCCTCAACGAGGAGTTGGCCAGCCTGCCCCAGTGGAAGCGCGAGTCCAACAACCAACTGCGTCAGTTCAACGAAGAAACCATCACCCTGGCCCTGCAGCCTTTGCTCGCACCGCTGTCGGAAAAGTACGCGGAGAACGCCGGTGTCTGCGGTTATCTGCAGGCCATGCAGGTGTACCTGCTGAAAACCGTGGTCGAGCAACTGGTGGACGACGCCAAGACCGACGCCCAGGCCCGCAAGCTGCTCGAAGAGCAATACTGCCCGAGCCTGGTGGTGGGCCATGCGGTCAACGGTGGCGCGCCGGTGGTGTTTGAACCGCACCCGACCTACGACAACCTGTTCGGCCGTATCGAATACAGCACCGACCAGGGCGCGCTGTACACCACTTATCGGCAGTTACGCCCGGGTGCGTTGCACCGTGCCAACGGCGGTTTTCTGATTCTTGAAGCCGAGAAGATGCTCAGCGAGCCGTTTGTGTGGGACGCCCTCAAGCGTTCCCTGCAGTCGCGCAAGCTGAAGATGGAATCGCCCCTGGGCGAACTGGGCCGCCTGGCCACCGTGACCCTTAACCCGCAGATGATCCCGTTGCAGGTCAAGGTCATCATCATCGGTTCGCGCCAGTTGTATTACGCGCTGCAGGACGCCGATCCGGACTTCCAGGAGATGTTCCGGGTGCTGGTGGATTTCGACGAAGACATCCCGATGGTGGACGAGAGCCTGGAGCAGTTCGCCCAGTTGCTCAAGACCCGCACTTCGGAAGAAGGCATGGCGCCGCTGACTTCGGACGCGGTGGCGCGCCTGGCCACCTACAGCGCACGGCTGGCGGAGCACCAGGGCCGTTTGTCGGCACGTATTGGGGATTTGTTCCAGCTGGTCAGCGAAGCGGACTTTATCCGGCACCTGGCGGGCGATGAGATGACCGATGCGGGCCATATCGAGCGCGCGCTGAAGGCCAAGGCCACGCGTACCGGGCGGGTGTCGGCGCGGATTCTCGACGATATGCTCGCCGGGGTGATCCTGATCGACACCGCCGGCGCGGCGGTCGGCAAGTGCAATGGGCTGACGGTGCTGGAGGTCGGTGACTCGGCGTTCGGGGTGCCGGCGCGGATTTCCGCCACGGTGTACCCGGGCGGCAGCGGCATCGTCGACATCGAGCGTGAAGTTAACCTCGGGCAGCCGATCCACTCCAAGGGCGTGATGATCCTCACCGGTTACCTGGGCAGCCGCTATGCCCAGGAATTTCCGCTGGCGATCTCGGCGAGTATCGCGCTGGAGCAGTCCTACGGTTACGTGGACGGTGACAGCGCGTCCCTGGGCGAGGCCTGCACGTTGATCTCGGCCTTGTCGAAGACGCCGCTCAAGCAGTGCTTTGCGATCACCGGTTCGATCAACCAGTTTGGTGAAGTGCAGGCCGTGGGCGGGGTCAACGAGAAGATCGAAGGCTTCTTCCGCCTGTGCGAAGCCCGCGGTTTGACCGGCGAGCAAGGGGCGATCATTCCCCAGGCGAACGTGGCCACGTTGATGCTGGATGAAAAGGTGTTGCAGGCCGTGCGCGCCGGGCAATTCCACATCTATGCGGTGCGTCAGGCCGACGAGGCATTGAGCCTGCTGGTGGGCGAGGATGCCGGTGAGCCGGACGCCGAGGGGCAGTTCCCGGAAGGCACGGTCAATGCCCGCGTGGTCGAGCGCTTGCGCGCGATTGCCGAGATGATCAGCGAGGAAGACCTGAAGGACGCGGAGAAGGAACTGGCGCAGCAGGCGCTGGCCGAAGCCAAGCCCACCTGAGTTCTGAGGCCAGGCCGGATCAAACATGTGGGAGGGGGCTTGCTCCCGATTGCGATGGGTCAGTCATGTAGATGTCGACTGACACACTGCATCGGGAGCAAGCCCCCTCCCACATTTGGATCTGGTTGCGTCACTAAATTGACGTCCTTCTGAGGGGCCAACGCCCGTTGGTCCCTACAGCCTTGGTTTGTCATGTTTTTATTCTATTCTGAGCCTTAGGGATATCCACAGGAGTCGCTGGATAGAAACAGCCTCGCCATAGGTTGAGGCTGAACACCGATCTACCGAGGGTCGCCGCCATGCCGCGCAACCTTTGCCTTACCCGCCAGTGCTTCGGCCTGGTTACCCGAATCGAATGTTCCGTTCGCCCGCTCGCGGGGGATAACGGGATGTGGACCTTGTTGTTTGCCGCCGGAATGACGGGTGAACAGCCTTCCACAATCAAGTCCCAGGGCCCGTTTCATGGGCCCTTCGTGGCAGAAAGCATGCTGCAATCGATCGTCGACAGCCTGACCCTGCACGGCTATGAGCTGGCGGGTGACCCGCAGATCTGGTGCCTGCACATGCAGGCCCATCTGCGGCAGCTCAATGGCAGCCATGAGCAACTGGCGCTGTAGGCGCGGTTATTTGCTCTCGGGTTTGTCCAGCTTGACCTCAAAGCCGTATTGCACGGTACTCAGGTCGGTGCGCTGGTAGCTTTCCAGTGCTGTCGGCTGGCCGTAGAAGTAATGCACGTCAAACAAGGCCGTGCCGTATTCCTCGGCGCGATGGCTGACGCCGAGGATTTCCTTGAGGTAGTTGCCGCTGGCGTCCTTGGCATAGAAGCGCCAGCTGTCGGCGGGGAATTCCTTTTGGTCGACGATCAGTGCGTTGTCTTTGAGCGACAACCCCTTGGGCAGCTTGGCCGCATCGATGTCGCCTTTCTCGATAGTCGCCAGGAACAGCGGGATCGAACCCACCACAAACGCCGGGTTTTCCGGGAACAGGTTGAGATCGTAGGTGAGGGTGCCGCGGGCCGGGTTCAATTCATACGCCTCGGTCGGCAATTCGATGGGCTCGCCGCGTTCACCTTTCTCATCGGCAGTGAAGAACGTCACCGGTGATTCGCTGCTGTTGCGCTCGCTGCCCACCAGGTCGTCATTGAAGGTGAATGGGTGGTCGAACACGATATGGGCGGCGCTGGCGTCTTCGACGGACTGGCTGATGGTGACGCTGTTCTTCAGTTGTTCCTCGGTCAACGAGGCGTCCTTGAGCCAGCTGGCGGCGCCGTCGTCGTACACGGTGACCGGCATGGGCAAGGCTTGTACGGTTTTTTCCAGGCTGTTCTTGTCGAAGCGCAGGACCGGCAGGTCGAGGTCCTTGCGCGTGACCGTGGCCGTGGAGAAATCCAGCACATTGATCTGCAGGGTGTCGATCAGGCCATTGAAATAGACCTTGGCGTAATGGCTGCTCTGCTTGTGTTCGAAGGCTTTCTGCTCATCGACCAGTTGCTTTTCAAACCCATCGGACCAGGCCTTCTGTTTTTGCATCTCGGCCAACTGCTTCTGGTAGAACTCGACTTGCGCGCTGCTTTCGTTGATCGAACCCGAGCGTGTGAGGAATTGTCCGGTGCCGTCCCGTGCCTGTACCAGCAAGGGGTTGGGCGATTCGTCACCCACTTCGGGGGCCTGTGGTTGGCTGTTGGTCAGTTCGATTTCGGCGTAGTTCTTTTCCAGGAGCAGCAGGTTGACGGTGATATTGCCTTCGGTGCGTTTGTGGCCCACGTCCTTTTTCGACAAGTCGAAGGTCAGCACTTTGCCCGGCGCGATCACTTCCACTGCGCCTTTGAGGCGAACGGGTTGCGGCTGGCTTTTGTTTTCCGTCTCGATGCCATCGATAAACGGGTAGGTGACCGTCAGGTCATCCGGGTTGGTCAGGTTGGAGCTGCTGGGGCTCAACTGGATGCCGGGATCGGTTTCCGACCATTCCGGCTGGAACGGCACGACCTTGTTGTTGCTCAAGGTGACGGACTGCCATTCCAGGCCGTGGGGGAAGGGGAACTGGTCCGGCACATTGAAGTTGAACGGGAAGACCGGCTGCAGATCGGTCAGGTAGTCGGAATGTGAGGCTTTGCGCAGTACGAACAAGCCATTGATGTAGGTGTCCACCAGCCCTTGCGGCGTGGGGTAGTGCTTGAGCAGCGCGAGGGTGTCCTCGCCGTATTCGGCCTCGATGGGCTTGGTGGCGAGCTTGACCCGCGCCCGTTCCAGCAGCAGCAGCGAGCCGCCGAGGTCGGCAATGGCGTCGCGCAGTTTCGGATCCTGGATGCTGTCGAGGGACTGCTCGAACTTCGCGGTTTTCTCTTCGAGGGTGGCCTGTTTCTGCTCATCGCTTGGGGAACAGCCGCCGGCCAGCAACAAGGCGGCGCACAGGCCAACGCTGGCCAAAGGGGATCGCACATCCATCATCTGAGTTTTTTCCTGTCCGACGTCATCGAGCCGAGTTATTGGGCTCGACACTAGCAGAAAAATTCTCTTACAGATGCCGCCCAGGTCAGTTTTCTCGTGGTTACAGGTGTCTTATAGCGGCTGGTATACTCGCCGCCATTTCTAGCCATGCTGTGTGAGATCCAATGGAACGCTTTATCGAAAATGCTATGTACGCCTCGCGCTGGCTGCTGGCGCCTATCTATTTCGGCCTGTCCCTCGGGTTGCTGGCGCTGGCGCTGAAATTCTTCCAGGAAGTGATTCACCTGCTGCCGAGCGTGTTCTCGATGGCCGAGTCCGAGCTGATCCTGGTGCTGCTGTCGTTGATCGACATGGCCCTGGTCGGCGGCTTGCTGGTGATGGTGATGATTTCCGGCTACGAGAACTTCGTCTCGCAGCTGGACATCGATGAAAACAAGGAAAAGCTCAACTGGCTGGGCACCATGGACTCTTCGTCGCTGAAGATGAAAGTGGCGGCCTCCATCGTGGCGATTTCCTCCATCCATTTGCTGCGCATCTTCATGGACGCCAAGAACGTCGATCCGCAACACCTGATGTGGTACGTGATCATTCACATGACCTTCGTGATCTCGGCGTTCGCCATGGGTTACCTGGACAAGGTCACCAAGCACTGATGCCCCGCGCTGGCCTTACTGCTCGATGAAGTAGTAGGGCTGGCGGTTGATGGCCATCTCCTTGAGCACCGTGACCTTGGTGGTCAAGTCGTTGGTATGGTCCAGCAGCGCAACGTTGCCGGGCTTGGCGGTCAAAAAGCGCTGAAGCTCGGCTTCGGTCTGCAGGATCGGCAGGTAGGCCTGGGTGTAGAACACGCTGGCGCCGGCGATCCGCTCATTGGGCTGAAACAACACCACCTCCTTGCCTTCGGCTTGCAGTGCCTGGATCTGACTGATCAACGGCACGAACGACTGGCGCACGTCGGCTTTGGGCGCGAACCAGAAGGCGGCTATCAGGTAGCAGGCGACAGCCAGGGTGAACACGCCGCCAATCACGCGGCGGTGATAGGCGTACAACGCCGGCTTGTGATCCTTCAGCCATTTCAGCAGCACCCGCACATATTCCGCAGCCAGTACAGCGGCGGCCGGTGTCAGGGCCATCAGGTAAACCGTGCGCTTGCTTGAGGCCAGCGTCAGCAGGGTGAATTGCGCCACCAGCCATACGCTGAAAAACAGGCGGTAGCGGTTGTGCACCAGGCTTTTACGAAAATGCCACAGGCCCAGGTACACCAGGATGTTCCACGGCAGGAAGGCCTCGGGCAGCTTGGCGATGTAGTAATAGAACGGTTCGTAATGCCCGGCCTCCACGAACGAGCCGCTGAAGCGCCCGACGCTGTTGGTCCACAGCACTTCGCCCACGGCCTGCATCCCGCCGCGCTGGAACAGGAAGCACAACCAGATCATCAGCGGCACCAATGCCAGCAGGGTGAACAGCGCCGGCTTGAGCCAGTCGGCGAGGCGCAGGCGCCTGTCCATCAGGCTGGTGCTGGCCAGGTACACGAAAATCACGATGCCCGGCATCGCCAGGCCCAGTACGCCTTTGCTCAAGGTGGCGATCACCATGCCGGCGGTAAACAGCGCCCAGGCCCAGGTCGTCGAGCCTTGGCGCTCGGACTCAGGCCGCATCGCCTGGTAGAACGCCAGCAGCGCGGTGGTCACGCCGAGGCTGAGCAGTGAGTCTTCCCCCACGCCGCGCACATTGCTCCAGTAGCTGGCCATGGTCGCCAGGATCAGCGCCGCACTGAAGGCCAATGTTTTCGGGCGCCCGAACCGGCGCAGCATTCCATAGAACAGCATCACGCTGAACAGACCGGCAAATGCCGACGCCAGGCGGACCGCCCCAGGCGTGCCGCCGAACAGGCGAATCGCTCCGGCGTCCAGCCACAGGCTCAGGGGTGGTTTTTCCAGGAAGGGTTCACGAAACAGTTGCGGCACGACCCAGTCATTGTCCAGGTGCATGGCCATGGCGATCCCCGCGACGCGGGCCTCGGTGGAGCCTTGCAGTTCGTGGTTTCCCAGGGCAAAGAAGAACAACAGAGCAGCAAGCAGGAGCAGCAGGGGAGCGGGGCGCGTCATGGAGTCTGGCTACCGAGGCAGAAGGCCGTTCGGGAGAACGGCTCGCAATCGGTGAGTATAGGGAGGCGATTCTTAATATTTCATGAATGGGAGTGGGTTTATAGCGCTGGGCCAGGAGGTTGATGTCCCCCCCTGGCTTCGCGTGAGGCATTACGAGGCTTTGACTTTGAAGCGGCTCAGGCCCTGTTGCATGGAACTGGCCCGTTCCGACAGGTTCTTGGCCGCCACCGCGCATTGTTGGGAGTTGACCTGATTCTGCTGGGTGACTTCATCGATCTGCTCCAGGCCGATGCTCGCCTGCTGCAGGCCGGAAGCCTGTTCACTGGAGGCTTGGTAGATCAACGACACCAGGCTGGACACCGTGCTGGTGCCGCTGACGATATTTCTCAACGAGTCGGCTGTGCGGCCGGCGATGATCATGCCGCGCTGGGTCTTGGTCGAGGAGTCGGCAATCAGCGCGGCGGTTTGCTGGGCGGCTTCGGCGCTGCGGGCGGCGAGGCTCCTGACCTCATCGGCGACCACCGCAAAGCCACGGCCCAGTTCGCCGGCACGGGCGGCCTCGATGGCCGCGTTCAGCGCCAGCAGATTGGTTTGAGCGGCGATGTTGTCGATGGTGGTGATAATGGCCGTGATGTCTTTGCCCGAGTTGTCGATTTCCGCCATGGCGGCGATCAATTCACTCATCAACTTGTCACTTTCCCCGGCGTCGGCGCGGGAAGCCTGGGATTGCTCGTCGGCCTTCTTCGCATTGGCGGCGTTGTCGGTGGTTTGCGCTGCCATCTGGGTCATCACCGCACTGATTTCAGTGATGGACGAGGCAGAGTTGGACGCGCCGTCGGACAGCGACTGGCTCAACTCGGTGACCTGCGCGGAACTGCCGGTGATTTGCGTGGCGCTGGCCTGCACCTGGGAAATCAAGGTGTTCAGGTTGCCGACCATTTTTTCCAACGACTTGCCCAGGGTGTCATTGGGCGAGGACAGGCGCACTTCCAGATCCAGGTCCCCTTCGGAAATTCGCTCGGCCACGCGCACCTGGCGCTGCAGGCTTTCCGACATATCGTTCAAGGCAAAGGACAATTGGCCCACTTCATCTTCAGATTTTTGCACCAGCCGACGCGAGAAATCACCCAGGCTGATGTTGGCGGCCAGGGCGGCGGCTTCACGAATCGGACCGACGATTTTCGCCGTGGCGAACCACAGCGCCAGCAATGCCAGCAAGGAGATACCCACGCCGACCGAGACCTGCCAGATGCTGCTCTTGACGCCGCGTGACTGCAGTTCCTGCTCCAGGGCAATGGCCTGGCTCATGACCACCGCCTTGGGCAGATGGATCACGATCGCCCAGGGCTTGCCGGTGCGGCCCAGGTTGATCGGCATCTGCACTTCGATTTCCTGTGAGTCCGGGTTGAGCCGACTGTCTCCCTGGCCCTTCTGTACATTGGCCAACACTTTTTCCCATGTGCCGGGCAGCAAGGCTTTCAGCGACTGGCCGATGAGCTCCGGGCGTTTACTATCGGCCACCACCAACCCTTGATTGCTCAGGATCGACACCGAGCCTTTGCCGCCATACAGGTCGGCGGACATTTGTTCGCTGAGTTTCTGGATAAACGAAATGTCGAAGTCTGCACCGACCACGCCGTAGAACTTGCCATTGGCGATGATCGGTACCGACAGCGTGGTCAGCCATACATTTTTTCCCTGCACCACGTAGGGAAGCGGGTCGAGCACGCTTTCTTTCTGGGTGTCCCGCGGGCCGGAATACCAGCCGCCCTTCAACACACCGTTGGGGTGGCGGGCATCGGAATCGTACTCAACCAGCGGTTGCACGGCGATATGGCCGTCTGAACTGCGTGTCCAGTAAGGCGTGAAGCGGCCCGTCAGCGGGTTGTTACCGCCCTCATTGATACGAAAGGCTTGATCCTGGCCGTCCAGCGCATCGGGCTCCCAACATGAATACGTGCCGTTGAAGTCAGGGTTGTCCTTGAGCACGCTGAGCAGCATCGCATTGATCTGCTCGCGGCCCAGGCTCAGCGGGCTCTGGGCACTTTTACTCGCTCCCAGGGTATTGGCCATTGTGCGGGCCGAATCCAAGGCGTTTTGCAGTTTTGCCTGGATGGCATTGGCACGCGCCTCAGCCAGGTTTTGCACTTCGCGGATAGTGGCGCTTTCAATCAGGGTTGAAACTTCAGCACCTACATAGGCCTGGTTGGCGTTCGAGGAATAGAGGCCATACAGCACCAGGCTCGCACAGGAGATAAACAGGCAGAGTCCGGCGGTGAAGCAAATTCGAGTCTGCAGTGAGTTGAATTTCATGATATTTCCTGCCCATGCTAATAGTCGCCAACATCATCGAATGTCGACATTCCGGTACTTTCTTTGCACAAGGCATAGTGTTTTATCATTGGCTGCTTAGGCATATACATGCGGTACAGCGCTGGGTGTTGCTTAGTGCTCTTTGGGCGTCTCTTCATCGAGCCATAAACGGTCGGTGTTTTTAAAACCGTAACGCTGGTGCGGCACCTTCGCGACAATCCGGTCGGGTTGTGCGGGATCACTCAGGTCTATTATTTTCGGCGTTACATAGATATTCAGAACGGGCAGGAAAAACACTTTTATTTTTGGCGTCAATAAAGAATCAGGATGTTGTTCTATGACTACGCCGATACTGCCACTTTTCAATTGAACGATAGAACCGATCGGGTAAATACCCACGGACTTTAAAAACGCACGAAATACCTCGTCATCAAAGTGTCCGTCCCATGTGGACATCTGCTGGATGGCGACGGCGGGGTCCCAGCCCTGGTTGTAGGAACGGTCCGAGGTGATTGCATCGTAGACATCGCATACCGCCGCCATCCGGGCCACCAGGCTGATCTGGTCACCCGCCAACTGATGGGGGTAGCCGGTACCGTCGACTTTTTCGTGGTGATGCAGGCACACATCCACGACCATTTCGCACATCTGCGAGGCCGCCAGCAGGGTTTTCTCCCCCTCCAGTGGATGGGTGCGCACCAACTGCAATTCGTCACTGCTCAACCGGCCAGGCTTGTTGAGGATGGCACCTGGTATGGCCATTTTGCCGATGTCGTGCAGCAACCCGGCCATCCCGACCCGACGAATCAGTGCGGAGGACAGGCCCAATTGGTTACCCAGGGCAATCATCAACGCACACACGGCGACCGAATGCATGTAGGTGTAGTCGTCGATGCTTTTAAGGCGTGCCAGGCTGATAAAGGCGTTGGGATGGCGGGCGATCGAGCTCGAAATGTCGTCCACCAGTGCACTGACGTCTTCAAGCTCCAGGGCCCGGCCCATGCGGGCATGGCCGAACATTTCGACAACGGCGGTCTTGGCGCGGCTACAGATTTCCTGTGCGGCGACCAACTCGTCCTGCATGGAGGTGGGGACGACGGCGATGACCGGAGCAGCTGTTGGGGGCTGGGTGGCTGGCGGAGCGCCGCAACCCAGGGCGCACGGCCCCTCTGAAGGTGCACCGCCCCGCCAGAAGGGCTTTGCCTCGCCGTCAGGCGACTGCAGATTAAGTTCATTGCACTTCAACATGGTATGCCCTCTGTTGATGTTCTTCTTATATGTATCTCATCAGCCTCCCTGGCTTGAGCAATGTTGTCTTACCTTTCAGATCGGGCTCGCGGCTTTGATACGCGCGACTACGCGGCCTGCCAGGTCATCCGGGCGAAACTTCGCCAGGAAGTCATCGGCTCCGACTTTCTTGACCATGGCCTGGTTGAAACCGCCCGACAGGGAGGTGTGCAGCACGATATGCAACTTGGCCATGCGCGGGTCACCGCGGATTTCGGCGGTCAGGGTATAACCGTCCATTTCCGGCATTTCGATGTCCGAAATCATCATCAGGAATTCCTCATGCGGGTTGCGCCCCTCGTCGAGCATGGCCCGAAGGTAATCCAGCGCCTGGCGCCCATCGTTCAAGGCGACCACCTCGACGCCTACCGTCTCCAGGCAGCGGGTCACCTGTTTACGCGCCACCATCGAGTCGTCCACGGTCAACACACGCAGATGCCTGGCCTGTTGAGTGACCGCGTCATCCACCACGCCGACGGATATTTCCTCGGACGAGGGCGAGATTTCCGTCAGCACCTTTTCCACGTCGATGATTTCGACCAGACGATCATCGGTACGGGTAACGGCCGTCAGGTAATTGTTGTCGCCGCTGCCCTTGGGGGGCGGATGAATATCTTCCCAGTTCAAATTGACGATGTGTTCAACCGCATACACCAGGAAGCCCTGAACGCGGTTGTTGTACTCCGTAAGTATAATAAAGGCGCTTTCTTTATCCGTGATCCCGGGCAGCCCCGTTGCCATCGCGAGGTCTAGAATAGGAATGCAAGCGCCGCGTATATTGGCAACGCCACAAATGTTGTTATTAGACTTTGGTAGTAGAGATAACTTGGGGCAGCGGATAACTTCCCGAACTTTAAAGACGTTGATTCCGTACAGCTGTTGGTCGTTGAAGCGGAATAGCAATAATTCCAGCCTGTTCTGACCGACCAGTTGTGTACGGCTGTTAACGGATGCCATTACACCTGCCATACACACCCCTTGATTCTGGTTGGAACAGCGTTGATGTCGTAATGACATTAGCATATGTGGGGGAATGTAAAATATATGTGAAATAAAAATAATCGAGGGGTTTATCGTTAAAGCAACAGCGACGCGGATGATTAGCTATTCAGGCGGATGTTTGAAAATAGTTAGTTGGCTAACTTGCTGGTTTGGGAGTTGATAATGATTAAGATTGGAAAATAGCAGGGTGGATGTATGACAACAAAAGGCCGAGACGCTGAATGCGACTCGGCCTTTCTTGTTACTGGAATGCGCGCGCGTCTTGGGTGAGTACCAGCACTCGTTCGACCATCAGTTCACCTGGCACGATCAATTGTTAGGTGGCCAGTAGCTTGTGACGGTTGGCACCTTCGAACCCGAAGGCCTGGTCGGTGGTCATGGCGTTGAGTGAGGCGAGGGTTTCGCTTGCTTGAATCAGCAGGGGCTCGGGGGACCGGTGCGTAATACATGCTTCACCGCGGGATAGTCGAGCCGGAACAGATGGATCATCGTCGGGTGCTGGAAATTGCTCTACCCTTCCTCGAAAGTCTCTAAGGCATCCAGGCCGACTGGACGCCTCTGGGCACCATCAGTGCGCTGTTCCACAAGCCCGAAGGTGAGCTCTGCCCGTGGTTGTTCGAACACTGTCTAGCCAAGGTCGGTCACGAATGGAAAATACCGGTATTGAGTACACCGACAAACAACGCTGGTTTGCGCTCACCAAGATAAACACGCTCTCGGCCCTGTCACAGATCGTGCAGATAGGTACCGTCACTCCGCTGCTGTCGCTTTCGCTGGATCAGCATGGGGTCGAGCCGGCAAAGATCGGGGTGATTGTCAGTGCCTCGTGGTTGGCGATCCTGCTGCTCTACAAATGGGTTCCGCGCTTACTGGCCCATTTGGGGCTCGTCAGGACGAATATCCTCAGCGCAGCGCTGACGATTGCCGCGCTGATCGGTATGACCTTGACTACCCATTTGGTACTGATTTTTTCGCTGAACTTCGTACTCGGTATTGGCTTGATCCTGCGCTGGATTGCCTGCGATACGTGGATCCTCGCGGTCGCCTCGAAAGACGAGCGCGGCCGGACGATCGGCGTACATGAGACCTTGATGGGCCTGGGTATTGCCGTTGGCCCGCTGCTGTTGGTGGTATTCGGCGTCGGGAGTACCGCGCCTTACTACGCCTGTGCCGTGATCGTGTTGTTATCCGGCGCGCTGGCCTTAACCCTCAAGGGCTACGATACGCGACCGCAAACCCCGGCGGAAAAACGCCATGGCAAGTTATTCAGCGTCATCCCCACGGCGCTGTGTGGTGCGTTTATCGCAGGCTTTTCGGAAACCTCATCCGTATCGTTCCTTGCCGGCTACAGCCTCTCGGCCGGTTATCTATTGACCGCCGCCACCCTGCTGATATCGGTGTTCGGCATTGGAGGCACCGTCCTGCAACTGCCGATCGGCTGGATGGCCGACCGCAGTTCCTACAAGGTCGGTCAATTAATCTGCGGCTTGATACTGTTGCTGGGCACCCTCGCTATTCCGTTCAGCCAGCCGCTCCCTTGGTTGGCGACGATTACCGTGTTCCTCTGGGGGGGCGCCATTGGCGGCATGAACACCCTGGCAGTGATCGAGGCGGGAGACCGGGTGGGCGAACATCAAGTGTCCACCGCCATGACGGCGATTGCGATGTTCTACACCTTGGGTAGCGTATTGGATCCCATTGCCACGGGCGCCACAGTGTCCTATGTCAGCGAGCATGGGCTGATGATCTCGGTGGGGACAGTCGGTGCGGTTTTCATTGCAATGTTGATGTTGCGTAGAGTTCCTGCATCAGAGTGAATTGCGTCTGTACCTTTTTAGCGCTGTATCCCGGTTGGGCCTCTGCTGGAGATAAATTCGGAGAACGTCGTCTTCACAAGGGCAGGGGGGCTTTCCCAAGACTGGTGCTGGGCAGCCGTGAATACCATTGGGAATACCAAACTGCCTGGAACTCAAAAAGCCTAGAAAGCCTCTCGTGGCCCTGAAACCCCCGTATTTACTAGATTTCAGGCACAAAAAAAGACGTCCGTGGACGTCTTTAGATGTTGAGGTGGTGGGCCGGGGTAATTTGAATCAACCTTGTATCTTATTGATTATTATGATGAATATCTTTTTTTTATTTTGATTGGAATACCAAAAGGAATACCTCACGAAATAGCATCCCATTGCCCCCGATTGTATTCGATCAGAACACCTTGCTTCGCACCGATGATAAGCCGTGATCTTCTTACCGCTGTCGAGATAACCCGCAGTACTCGCTCTGAATAGGAATGTGGCAACAGGCCGAAACTGGCCGAGATTGCGTAAAAAACGTTTTCCTCCCCCATCGGCGCAAAGAGTCAGCTCAAAAAATGTGTCCCAATTCTAGGTCTGTTACCTGAGCAAACACTGACAGATTTCACGTGGCGACGGAAATCTCAAGACCATGGATGCGTTTTTGCACACTCTGGGGCCAAAGTAGCCGTTCCGCTCAGGAGGCTGCTAAATTCGAAAAACGGGCAGTTCGCCGACGAAAGCTTAGCAGTGATGTTTCATTGTAGAGTGATCTGAACGCCAGCCTAACCCCATGTCCGTCTGGCTAATGGGGCCGCTCCGATGGTGCTGTGCCGTCCCCATCGGTATCCTAGTGTGATTTTTTTGAAAAACCGGTTTTCTTTTCGTGAAAAAACCAAATCTATCAATAGGTTACCCTGTTTATCATGGGTGACTTATTTCGTAATCAGTACACTAGGGGCAAACGGGAAACCATCTCGATGCCGCAGCAAACGTTGCGTACACCCCACGACGCCTTCAGAGTTGGCGGAATAGACGCGCGAGTGTTGTATGGTGATGGGGTGCTTTACCGAGCAGGTGGGCAGCAGTGGAATAAATCAGCTAAAAAATTAAGCATGTAAAGTAAATTAACTATTAAATATAAAGTTGGTACTTATGAATCGAACTCTCACTACGCAAGATATTAGTTGGTTTTTGGATATTCACAGCAGAGGGCTTCTTAATTTAACTCCTCCTTATCAGCGGCGCAGCGTATGGTCTCCTAGAGATCAGAGGTTCTTCATAGACACTATATTAAACAATTATCCTGCACCGCCAATTTTTCTTCATAAAACGTTAGATACTGAAGGAAAAGCTACATATCATGTCGTCGATGGAAAGCAGCGGCTGCAGACGATATTGGATTTTACCAACAATAAAGTCAGAATTCCGGACGATTTTTCCGATATAAATATCCAAAAGCTGCGATGGAAAGATCTCGGTAAAAGCACAAAAGAACTTTTCTGGAACTATGTTCTTATTGTTGAAATGCTCCCAGATGTGAGTGACTCAGCTATCAGGAATATATTCGAGCGTATCAACCGTAATTCTAGAAAGCTGACCGCGCAAGAACTAAGGCATGCGAAGTACGACGGATGGTTCATAAATTTTGTTGAGGTCGAAGCTGCGAAAGTCGAGTGGAAAGCAACCGGGGTTGTTACGACTGCAAGAACTAAGCGTATGGCCGATGTGCAGTTCTTGTCGGAATTATTTGCAATCATATTGAGTGGGAAAATTCTTGGATTCGATCAAGATCGATTAGATGAATTATATGCTGAGTATGAAGAGGTTGACGAGTTGGCGTTGTTTGTTGAAGAGGACTTTGTGTCAGGGGTTGAACGAACCAAAAACGTTATATCAAAAATGCTCGCAATAAAACCAGACATATTGGACTTTACTAAAGTGCAAAGTCATTTTTATTCTCTGTGGGCTTATGTTTACCTAACAAATAAAAGTGACGCTGATGACTTGGTGTCGTTGGCGGAAAACTACACTGCTTTCATGTTGGCGGTGAACTCAATCGTAGCAGATAATCAAGCGAATATTACAGGGCTGGCGGGAAGCCCTATTTTAGAACACGCGACGCAATATGCGTATAATTCTAGAGGAGCAAGTACTGACCTCGCCCCGCGTACCAAACGACATGCAGCACTATTGCATGCTTTCGGAGATGCTGGAGCAGTCGAATATGAAAATAGTTAAAAATATTCGAGATTTGTATTCGGGTTGTATGCCTAGATACAAGCTGCTAGAAAATGAAGTTAATCAGATACTTAAGCCTTTGGTAGAGAATGAGGGTTGGTTTTTCATTTCCAGAGTAAAGGGCTTGGAAAGCTTTGCGCTTAAGATTGAGACCGGTCGAGTTTCATCCCCAGAATCCATGGAGGATTTTTTTGGTTGTACTGTTGTAGTTCCAACGTTAGGACATATAGAGCAGGCCGAGCTTTTGATTCTCAATAATTACGATCTTAAATATCGGAGGCCAGAGAACGATGTAACGACACATAAAGCCCCGTCTAACTTCACGTTCGACGATTTACGCGTTTATGTAGAAAGACGTCCGCTCATTAGTGGTCGGGATCCAGAGCTTGTTGGTATGTTATTTGAAGTTCAAATAAAGACAGTGTTACAGCATGCCTGGACCGTGGCAACACATGATTTGATATATAAAAGCAATACAGTAAATTGGCCGTTGGAACGTATAGCATTTCAGGTAAAAGCAATGCTTGAACATGCGGAAGTTGCTATCTCCGAGGCTAACAGATTGGCGGATGCACCCGCTGTTGCTAAGAGAGATAAAAATACTATTGGCATGCTAACGTTAATAGAGCAAATCAAGAGAATTTGGTCGGCGGAACGATTGCCTACAGATGTAAAGCGACTTGCCGATACAATTCACGCGCTTTTACAAGCATGTGATTTAATGCCGGAGGATTTTCAGGATCTGATCATGAATGAAAAATTAAGGATTGGTGTTCTGCCTACTGATCTTTCTCCGTACGCGATGACTGTGCAGGCGTTAGCTAATAAAGATGGGCTAGATCTAAGCCATAAAATCAGTCGAAGGCATATTCGGACGAAGTTAGTAATACACAGTGGTATGGATTTGCCTAAATGGATGCGTATAGCGCAACCTAAAATCGTTGATTTGGGCTAAAAAAAGGGCGGGCGGACACCAGTAAGCGCAGGCTGTTGAACTAGGTCTGTATTTCGACGAAACCATGCACTCGACTGGTACTTTAGTCCCGTTGAAGCGATTATAAATGGTATCTGGCGGGTGTTCCGTGGATCAGATACAGCCATAGTTCGACGCAAACTGATATTGAGGACAGCGTGGCCGTCAAGTCGGCAATGGATGCATTCGAAGCCGCCTGTAAGGAATCTACGCAGGCTCATCCTCTCGCCCCCGGAGATATCGTTTTGGTCAACAACAGAATTGCCTTCATGGCCGATCTGAGGTTGGTGAGACGTATGAAGCGAAGTCCCGTTGGCTGCTCCGTATCTATGGCTTCGAAACCGCCAGCCTTGAGCCATCCCAATGGCAGTCAGGTAGCACGCAAATTCTTTTTCTATAAGTGATTGTGGCGGGGGCGTTGGTGTGAAATAGGTTTAAACCTATTTCAGGGCTAGACATTCATGGGCGGCCAGGAAGTGGATGGCACGCATCTGTGCTAGCAAATATTCCCACCTTATTGGATGAGCGCGACACACTTTGCATTTTACTGTATGTTTGTACAGTTTTTGAGCCTCTGTTATCTGCCGGGGGTATGCACAAGCTTTCAGCAAATTGATTCATTTCGGCATTTGCTTGGTGAGGTAAAGCGCCAAGTTATGAGCGCCATCGGGTAGAATCCGGCCCAACAGAGAGGAGGGGAATATGGCAAAAGGCTCGCAGGCCTCAGCAGCATTGCTTGAGGCGCACCATGCGGCAGAAACGGCTAATCAGGCGTTGGCTTCGGCAAAAGCCATGGCGCGAGCGTTTGTCAGCACTTTTCCAGAGTCGCACCAGCTAGCTGTCGCCCGCTCGTTTGGCTCCTTGCTAGTCAAATTTTGGTGGGAATCCCTGGCTGGTAGCACTTGCGAACTGACAGAGCTGCGGGAACAGATCGAGACATTCGAAACGGTAGACCTTCCAGAGACGGCTGTCTCGCTCGCGGAGGCAATCGGAAAAACTGCCGCAAGGTTTGATACGGAAACCGCAGCTTACGAAATCGGCCTGATTTACACAGGCATGCTCCCCTCGGAGCATAGAAGCAACTACGGAATATTTTATACTCCCCCAGCTCTCACCGAACGGTTAATCGACCTGGCATCTGCGTCAGGCCTAAACTGGGAATCCTGTCGCGTACTCGATCCTGCCTGCGGGGGAGGAGCTTTTTTAGCGCCAATTGCAGCTCGAATAATAAATAGTCTAAAAAACTGTAGTCCGAAGATCACGATCAGAATTATAGCTAGTCGGCTGCGGGGTTACGAAATAGATCCATTTGCCGCCTGGCTCAGTCAGGTCACTTTAGACGCGGTCGTACTACCGGTAACAAGATTGGCAGGTACTCGTCTGCCTGTAGTTGTGACGGTCTGTGACTCCCTACGCAAGGTCGAATCAGTTGAACCATTTGACCTTGTTATTGGAAATCCGCCATATGGTAAAGCAAAGCTTGATCCAGAAATTCGAGAGTTATATAGACGCTCTCTCCATGGTCATGCAAATTTGTACGGTGTTTTTACCGATTTCGCGTTGAGGAATGTCAAGGCCGGCGGCACTATTGCATATGTAACACCTACTTCGTTTCTGTCGGGTGTCTATTTCAAGAACCTCAGGCAAGTTATGGGGAATAACGCTCCGCCTGTAGCGATCGATTTCGTTGAGGCGCGGAAAAATGTGTTCGATGATGTGCTTCAAGAAACCGCCCTCGCAATATATAAAGCAAGCAAGCACGCTATGCCAGTGCGGGTGTCTGAGATTTCTTTGTCCGTTGGCGGATTAGAAGTAACTCAAGTTGCGAGCGTAGACCTGCCTAACGATCTATCCATGCCATGGATCATGCCTAGGAATCAGACGCAAGGCGCACTGGTCGGTAAAATGGCAAAAATGTCTTCGCGGCTGGTCGATTGGGGATATACGGTCAGCACCGGCCCCTTGGTTTGGAATAGGCACAAAAATCAACTCGTATCAGCTCCTGGGGCGAATCGATATCCGCTTATTTGGGCAGAAGCGATTACTTCAGACGGTAGGTTTGTATTTCGAGCAGAGAAAAAAAATCATGCGCCTTTCTTTAAGTTTGAAAGGGGGAATGATAGTTTGTTAGTTACTCGTCCTTGCGTGTTGCTTCAAAGAACCACCGCCAAAGAGCAAGCTCGTAGATTAATTGCGGCACTACTCCCGGCGGAGTTTATAGCTATGTATGGAGGAGTGGTTGTCGAGAATCATCTTAATATGGTTCGTCCGTTAAGTGATAATCCGGTTGTAAGCGCAGATGTTATATCTGCTTTTTTAAATAGCAGGGCTGCGGATGCAGCATTTAGATGTATTAGCGGCTCAGTGGCAGTGTCGGCATACGAGCTTGAGTCTTTGCCGCTGCCATCTCCCCGCGCTTTAGCTGAGCTGAAAAAATTAGTTGCAGCGTCTGCTTCTAAAGAGGTTGTTGATGCAGCGTGTGATAAATTATATGCAAGGAAAGCATGATGCTTCCAAAGTACGCTACGTGGGAGTTGGTAGCCGAGCGCCTGCCAACCATATTTCCTGAAGGAATAGCACAACGAAACTATTGTATTCGTGAGTTATCCGCTAAGACGATTTTTACTTTTTTGTATATAGGCGCAATCGAAGGTACAGACGTGTATCTTGGGCCTATCCATGTGTATAGAATGACCGATCGTCAGTCGAAGATGTCTTCAGATGATGAGAGGCTAGCATACCGCTCAAACATGCTTAAAAAGAGCTTTCACGTTGAGGGTGTACGGTGGTACGCCGACAACACCCGTGAGCCCATAAGAGACGAAACTCTCAGAGAGGGATTAATAATCGTAGGTGCTGTTGTAGAACGGACCGACGTTCCCACCACATCAAGCCGACCGCGATACGCGTTGAATAAAGACTTGGCTGATCTGTTTGATCCTGCTTTGACGGATTCCGCTTTAACCCAAGCGATTTTGGCTTGGCAAACCAAAAATCTTACTCCAAGCGCCCTCGCCAGAGTATCTTTACTTCGAATGGGAACCGCAGGGAAGACTGGTGTGCCTGTCCAATTTCCTAGTGGCGACACTCGAACTTTGTCGCCTGGTCCGAGCTCATTGATTTCAAAAGCAGTGGTCGAAGTTTTTGCGTCAAGGTTTTTGACGCAGCCAGGAGTACTATGGCTTAGCGAGTCCAGCAACAAAGTCGCAGTTCAGGACGTAAAGTTGGCGACGGCAATAGGGCTTGATATTGTAGCGAAAAAAGATCTTCCTGACTTAATTCTTGTAGATCTCGGTCCAGTAGATCCGCTTATCATTTTTGTGGAGGTTGTCGCTACTGATGGCGCTATAACACCGAGACGTCAAAGAGCACTTTTTGAACTCACCGATAAAGGAGGGTTTGAGCGATCGCAAGTCGTTTTTCTCACCGCGTACGCGGATCGGGAATCACCAGGCTTCAAGAAAACGATCACAGGACTGGCGTGGGGAGCATATGTTTGGTTTATGAGTGAGCCAGACAATATTGTTCTGTTTCAGGAGGGAGGAGGATTGATTCCTAAGTCCGCTGGCGTCCTAAGTATGAATGGCGATGAATAAGAACTTTTATAATGTGTCTACCCGCCGTGATGGCGATTGGGGTTTGAAATGTCTTTGACGAAAAAGGTATTGATCACTGATTTGGATAATACGTTATTCGACTGGGTCGAGTTGTGGGTGCGGTGTTTTTCAGCAATGCTTGAAGAGCTTGTAGTCATAAGTGGCGTATCTAAAAGTCAGCTTCTACCGGAAATATCCACTGTTCACCAAAAACATGGTACGTCAGAGTACTCATTCTTAATTGAAGAACTACCGTCTCTGCAAAAGTTTCTTGCTGGACGAAATGCTCTCGAGGTATTTGCTCCGGCAGTAAACGCATTTCGGGAAAAGAGGGAGGAATATCTAGTCCTTTATCCTGGCGTCGCTGAGACTCTCCAAGAACTGAAAAATCGCGGGACTTTAATTGTAGGGTACACAGAATCTATGGCTTTCTACTCTAACTATAGGGTTAGAAAGCTAGGGCTGGATGGTGTTTTTGATTATATATTCTGTCCTGAGGATCATATTGTTCCTGATAATGTTGAGGAGACTAGGCGCTATCCTGCTGAACATTATGTATTGAAGTCCACCATCCAACATCACACGCCTAAGGGCTCAAAAAAACCTGATGTTGATGTACTGCAGTGGATAGTGTCGGATTTGAGCTTGAAAACCTCAGAGTGTGTCTACATCGGTGATAGTTTGATGAAGGACATCGCTATGGCCAATGATTGCGGAATTGATAGCGTTTGGGCGAAATACGGCGTAGCACATAAGCGTGATGAGTATAAGTTGCTCCAAGAGGTAACGCATTGGACACCAGCGGAGGTTGAACGAGAGCAGAAGATTAGGGAGCGTGAACACGTTTCGCCAAGTTTTGTCTTGGATGAGGGATTTGCAGAGCTTCTGTCGATTTTTGACTTTCAATCTTTTACTGGTGCACGGGGATAAGTATGTCAAGGGAAAGGGAGGCAGAAATTATCGAGGTCTGGAAGGCCGTTATAGACGTTCAGATTCATTTCAACGACATTGGGATGCGTATTCGTGGGATGTTTGTAACTATCATCCTAGCGCTTTTTGCTTCTCTTGGTTTTTTATTAGATAAGAAAATAGGGCTGGAGGCTGGGCGCCTAGTTATCCAATTTGCTGTGGTCGTACCTTTGTTTGGTGTGCTTGGTACTTATCTGTTCTACTTTATGGACAGATACTGGTATCACCGGCTGCTGATTGGTGCTGTTAAACAAGGAATAGTGATTGAACAGCTCGGAATTGGAACTATCCCTGAATTAAATCTCACGAAGGTTATTGGTGATGAAAGTCCGTACGAGCCTCGTGGGTTCGCTAAACTTTTTGCGGGCTGGATTGTAAGCCACCCCAAGCTTAAGACCACTGGGAAACTACACTCAGATGGTAAAATTGAGTTTTTCTATAAGTCGGTGATGGTCGCTTTGACTCTGACTGCGTTGCTCATAGCGTGCATGGGCGGTGTAGAACTAAAATCTTCATCGCCTTCTATACCAATAAAGGCTCCGGTCGTTGAATCCATCGGCAAGGTGGCGGGGAATGGAAGTTCTCAGGCAGGCGAAGGAAAGTTGAATTCGCTGAAAGAGACAGAGAACGCTATTAAAAGTACCGAGATTTTGTCAGATGCTAAGTCCAATACTGACAAATTTAAGGTTGATAAGGCTCCGGACGTTACTCAGCCATCTAAGATCGATGCTGCTGAGGGGCGTGCGGATAAAAATTCTAAAGACTTGCCACAATCAAAACATGATGCAGCTAACGATCATCATGGAAGCAGGGTAGATACTCCACCGAGTGTTCCTACGGAAGGCGCATCTGTCAGTAAGTAAAAGTCCTTTAATAAATATTGAGTTGCTTACAGTCTATGTAGATAACTTGCTGTGTCTGCTTTTTATTGTTTTTAGTATTAGGGTTTATAGGGTTTTCGTTGTTTTTACGCTTGATGTCTAGTTGCTTAGAATTGGTGTCTTTATTTGATGTTGCTATTGAGGTTTTGTATTTGGGGTCGTTTTTAGTTGGTGTGTGGTAGTGCTGTTGGGCGATGATTATGTTGCGTATTACATTCGGCTCAGTCACGTGATTTCGGGGTACTGCTTCTTCATCCGAAATTTTGTTAATTCGCCAAACCCTTCGATCCAGCGATCTCTGATCGCGCTGATCGAAGGGTTCACCTGCTTTTCCCGACTGTCCCCTCGGTTTTCCTATCACTATCCAATCCGTCCGCCGGCGCTGTCCGTCGGTTCGGTTCGGTGCGGCAGTAGGGCAGGCTCCACACCTGCCTGCGTCCGGTCTTCTTTTTACAGATATATAGTTAAGAAGGTGGCGACACCGGCGACACCGGCGACAAGCCAAGTCTCACGGGCCGGGAGGGTGGCGACAAAAGTGGCGACAGTCGCCACTTCTGAGGCAGTTTGCCTGGGCCACTTGACCCGTTTTTTGAGTCGGTATAACAATTACCACTCGGATCGCTGTCGTTGGCAGCACCAGCCCTGGTAGCCAGAACCTTCAAGGCTACGCCACTTATGTGGTGGTTCTCCCGAAGTGCGATTAGCATCCGGCGGCTCGCACGGTCACTCCGCAAGAGTGATGGATGCCCACTCGACTTATCTGCCCATTGCGGCAGACGATAGACCTACCTCGCTGCGCTGCGGCAACCTCACCTTTCTGCACACGTCGCTGCGCCAGACTGCGCCCGTCTCTTTCTTCTGGAAAGAGACGGGCGCTCGTACTACTGCTGCAAGCCACGTCGTACAGGGCATTGCCGCAACTCTCCTCGTGACAATCGGCCTGACAAATCCGATTCGTTGCCGTCCGCAATAACACAGGCACCGGTGCCGCAGCCTAAGGAAAGGCGGCACCTGACTGACAGTCAGGCATGCCCCAGGTGTCGATGTTGTTGCCTTCTCCCGCTCAGGATCTCCAGGTGTCGAACTCGTCAGTCGGCACAGCCTCCACCCGCCCGCATCTTCGGATGCGTCTAAGGAGGCCCGATTCATGGGTTCATGCCCTTGCTCCCGGTCGTAAGGAGCCGTTCGTTCCGCGTCAGTGAGCACCTCACAGGCCGCAGGGGCCTTGATCCCTGATAACACTCAACAACCGTGGCGGGACTACGTGAGGACAACCAGCAATGAACGAGGAGAGGGCCATGCAGCAGTTAGATCCGAAGCTTGAACTACCACGACCACCTCGACCGCTGATTGAGTCGAATCCCGTGGCCCAGCCTTATCCGGTGCAGGCACTGGGCGGGATTCTTGGGCCTGCGGTGCAGCGCATGGCCGAGGTCATCGGCGTGCCCCAGGCGCTGGCCGCGCAATCGGTGTTGGCAGCCTCGGCGCTGGCTACCCAAGGTCATGCGGGCTTACAGCTCGACGGGAGAAATTATCCTCTGTCGCTGTACCTGATCACGGTGGCCGCGTCCGGTGATCGCAAGACCGCGGCAGACCGATGTGCATTGCTGCCAGCACGGCAATGGGAGCGTGAGCAGTGGCAGCGCTACCGCGAACAACTTGCCCGCTACCGTGCCGCACAGCGAAAAGCGCAGCGGATCAACCCTGCCGATCCCGCCCCCACAAACAGTGTACCGCTCGAAGTGGAGCCTTCGGCCCCTCGGTTGATCACCACAGACCCTACGATCGAGGCCCTGATCAAGGGGCTCTGCCATGACTTGCCAAGCATGGGGCTGTTCTGTGACGAGGGCGGACAATTCCTTGGCAGCAGCACCATGAGCCGGGATAACCGTTTGAAAGCGGTCACCACCTTGTCGTCACTCTGGGACGGCAGTCCGATAGATCGCGCGCGGTCCATGGTGGGTGAAAGCTTGCGAGCTTACGATCGACGCTTAAGCCTGCACCTGATGCTGCAACCCTATCTAGCCATGCAGTTACTCAGTGATCCGTTGCTGCAGGGGCAGGGAATTCTCGGTCGCTGTCTGATGACCTGGCCCTATAGCCTGGCAGGACAACGCAGCTACCAGGCTGTCGACTTGTCGAAAGACGGCGACCTGAAGCGCTATCACTATCGCCTCTCGGCCCTGTTTCATCAGCCTTGGTCACTGTCTTCTGATGGTGCTTTGCAGTTATCGCCACTAACCCTCAGCCCGTTAGCCCGCCGTCGCTGGATTGATTTGCATGATGCTATCGAAGCTCAACTGGGTGAGTTTGGTGAGCTGGCCAGCGTGCGGCCCAGCGGTTCGAAGGCCGCCGACAACCTGTTGCGCGTCGCCGGCATTTTGGCCGTAGTGGAGGAGAGCAGTGTTGTGGAGGTCGATCACATCCAGCGGGCCTCAACCTTAGTTGGCTATTACCTCACCGAAATCCAGCGCTTGACCGAACAGGAGCCGGTGTGCCGAGTAAAAGAGGAGGCAGACCGGCTGCTGCGCTGGCTGCAGGTCAAGAATTGGAAACGCTTCAGTATTCGAGAGCTGAATCGCAACGGTCCCCGCTTTGCCCGCAAGAGTAGTCGTCATGCCGCCAAGCTGCTGGCCGAGTTGATTGATCATCAGTGGTTGATCACCGATGGCCACACCTTCGAGGTGCGCCATGTTTAATCTTGATGAAGCACTGCGCAACCATCTGGCTCAGCGTCAAAAGGAGCCCAAAGCTCGATTTGTCGCCGCTACTGTCGCCACTTTGTCGCCACGCGCAAAACCAGGCAGGACGAGGGTTGTCGCCGCTGTCGCCAGTGTCGCCACCACCCATAAAGCTATCGCCTCTACGACAGCCATTATTCAATGGTTGAAAGAGGAGGGGGCGCATCTTTACGTCACCGACAACACGCTGTGTTTTCGCCCGACTGATTGGGCGCAGATCCCCATCGTGAGCGCGCACTGGCGAGCCCTTTTTTATGAGCTCGTGGCAGTCGATCAGGAACAGAAAAATGGCTCGAGTTGGTAAGCGATCTGGGCGCAATTTCGGCTTTGGTCGCCAGCTCAGCTATGCCGGACCGCAAGCACTGAAAGATCTATTTGGCGATGGCCATTTTGCTACCGTCAAAGCCCATAGCGATCGGTGGCAGGCCTTCGTGCGTTGGTGTCTATCCGAGGAAGGGCCGAGGCTCAATGACGCGCGTCAGGTCGACCGCGAGATCCTCATGCGGTACGCCGCCTATATGAGGCAGCAGGTTGACCAGGGCAACGTCGGCATCGCCACCGCGCAGAACCGACTGTCAAGCGTGAACCGAACGATGGCTGCGCTGCGCGGTGATCAGTACGTCAAAATCCCCAGTCCGAGCAACGCGCTGGGTATGCAGCGCTCAAATGTGCGCTGGGAGGCACCGCAAGGCCAAGATCGTGCTCAGATCGAGTTGATTGCACGCGCACTGTCAGAGCGAGGTCAGCAACGAGTGACCGCAATTGTGCATCTGGCTCGGGAGACGGGTATGCGCCTGCGTGAAGCGATCTTGGCGGACCTGCCCCGACTGGAACGTGAGGCCGGGCAACTGGGCAAGATCAACATCCAAGACGGCACCAAAGGTGGTCGATCAGGCGCGTCAGCACCGCGCTGGATCGCGGTCACTGATCAAATCCGTGGCGCCTTGAATAGGGCCTGGGAGGCTTCACCCAGCGGCAGTCGGAACCTGTTGGCTGCCAACGAGAGCTACAAAGAGTTTATGCAATCAGTTGTGCGACCGGCACGGGACCTCCTGCATGAACATGGATTAAAAGGCTTTCATGAACTGCGAGCGGCTTACGCGTGTGAGCGTTATGAGCAACTGACTGGCTTTCCTGCACCCGTCAATGGCGGTCGTGTTCATCGAGAAGATCGAGAGCTTGATCTGCGCGCACGACAGCAGATCAGCCACGAGTTGGGGCATAACCGCATCGATGTGGTGAGTGCCTACATCGGAGGTCGGCGATGACGGCCGAGTTCGACATAGCGTTGTTTCTGCGCCCCGTGCTCAAAGGTGCACATGCCACGCAGCAGCGGCACATCAGGCAAGCAGAAAGGATGCACGAGGTGATTCGTGAGCGCTGGTGTTGCGCGACTCCCTGGTCCTGGAGAGAAAAGCACGTGAGATGGTTTCTGGAGCACTACCTGCGATGCTCAGCTCCAGCTACCGTCTACTACTACGAGTTAACAGCAGGGTTGATCCGCCTTAGAAAGGCAAAAGCCGTGGTTGCCTGATAGGCCTTTAAGCGTGAGCCCCTGAGTATGGGAATGCGGAGCCTTCCCATACTCAGGGGCTTGGCCGAAGAAGCGCTGGCAAGCTCCACTACACGGATAGCATGAACTGTCGCCGTGATGTCAGCGTATCGGCACCACCTTGCGGTCCCTGGTTTGATTGATGGCCGACGCTGACAGGCTGCCGGTAGCCGCTTTCTGGATATGTTCACTCCACCAGGCCATCATCGGCCGCCGACGTTCGATGTAATCCGCCCGGTTGTAGGCGCTCCGAACTTCGTCCTTGTCGACATGCGCTAGCGCGACTTCGATTAGCTCCGGATCCCATCCATGCTCGTTGAGGATTGTGCTGGCCATGGAGCGCATGCCGTGGCTGACCAAACGGTCCTGAAAGCCCATTCGTTTCAACGCCATGTTTGCTGTTTGGCTATTCGCGTGGGTGCGCGGGTTTCTATCTGACGGGAACACATATTCCCTGTGGCCGCTATGGGACTTAAGCGTCTCCAATAACGAGAGTGCATGTTCGGTAAGCGGGATTATGTGCGGACGACGCTTTTTCATTCGCTCCGCAGGGATTGTCCAGATGCGTTTGTCGAAGTCGATATCTGCCCATCGGGTGGTCGCCGCTTCGGAGGGGCGGGTCATGGTATGAAGCTGCCATTCGATCAGGCAGCGGGTGGTCCGCTTGATGCTGGCGTTCGCGATTTCCATCATGAGTTCCGGAAGCTCGTCAGGTGCTAGCGCGGCCATATTCTCTTTCTTGGGTTTCTTGAAAACCGCCCGAATGCCGCTGAGGGGGTTGGCAAAGATCATCCCGGAATTGACCCCATAGGTCATGATCTCGTTAAGGCGCTGGCTCACTCGCTTAACGGTCTCGAGGCTGCCTTTGGCCTCAATTGGGCGAAGGAGCTTAATGACCATCGGTGCATTCACTTCCGATAACGGTGTTGATTTCATGGTTGGAAATACATGCAGTGTGAGCGAGCGCCAGATGTCTTCGGCATACGCTGGCGTGACCGAGTCCTTCTTCAGTTCGAACCAAGCGGTAGCGACGTTCTCGAACGTGTGTTCCGTTTCCGCTCGTTTGGCTTCTAGCAGCTCATTGCGTTGAGCTTTGGGGTCGATGCCTTGTGCAAGCAGCTCTCTGGCCTCAACGGTTTTCTTCCTGGCTTGCGCAAGAGAAACCTCGGGATAGGATCCGAGTGCCATATTGATTCGGTTCTTGGTGACGGGATGCCGGTAGTTGAAATTCCACTGCATCGAGCGATTGACCCTGACTCGCAGCTGGAGCCCGTCGCCATCGGTGAGGACGTAATCTTTGTCTTTCGGTTTGACCGCCTTGAGCTGGCGGTCGGAGAGGCGGGTGGTTTGAGCGCACATGAGAAGTACTCCATGACACCTTTTGGTATTCCCAAGATTAGCGCCGGGTAGCCGGGAATACCATTGGGAATACCAAATCGCCTGGAACTCTAAAAACCTCGAAAGCCTCCAATAGCCATGAAACCCCCGTATTTACTGGATTTCAGGCACAAAAAAAGACGTCCGTGGACGTCTTTAGATGATGAAGTGGTGGAGCCGGGGGGATTTGAACCCCCGTCCGCCAGTACTCCGCTGTCGGTACTACATGCGTAGCCGTTTCTATTAAGTTAACCCTCAGCGACCCGAAGGGCAGGGTGCTTTGGGCGAGTTGTGTAAGTTTTAGCCGCTTCGTCCACAACGTACTGCACGGCGATTCTGTTCTATATGACAATCACTTTGGGTTTACAGACATCCCCTGGTGATTGCTGGACCCGAAGGTACCAGAAGCTCAGGTCTAAGGCTGCTTACGCAGCGATAGCGAATTCCTGGCCGTAGTTTTCGTCATTGGCAACTATAAGTAGTTGCAACAGTGGATTTACGAGTTCTGTTACCAACTCGGCATGCACCTAAAGTTTCGCGACCGGCGTCGAATCCTAAACGGCCCCGTGCTTGTAACTCGTTGTTTCATAGTGAGTGACAAGCCTGTGCAGTGTACGCCAAACGGTCACGGAAGGCCAACCCGAAGGTTGACCCTCTCGTTTACTGGCCGCCTTTGTCGAGGTTCTGCAGGTCTTGCAGGGCCTTGGAGGTGATTTCGATGCACTTCTTGTCATCACCAGCGGCGTGGGCGGCCTTGGCTTGGGAGACGGCTGTGTCGATTTCGCCGCTTTTGCCACTGGTGTCAGTGGCGAGCAGCGCTTTACCGTTGTTGATTTTGTCCAGGTTGATCTTGCACAGGTCGGGCTCGCCAGCAGCGAAAGCAGGGGAGGCCAACATCGCAGCGGTAATGAACAAGCCAGCAAGAGCGGAACGCTTCATAGGGTATCTCCTTGCGCAAAAAAGGCTCGACGCTGCTGGCGTTCATGGGCTGCCAGCGACATCACTGATGGGCCTCGTGCGTCGAGGCCTATGCAGATGACTACGCCAGCGCGCAGGGGTTCTGTTTTTTTTGCGGGATCAATGGGCGCGGGCCTGGGTCACGCGATCCACGAGGTACACCAATCCGTGATAGTCGATGCCGCCATGCTGGCTCAGGCCGATCTCGCAGGTGCGGCTGGTGGAGATGCCTTCACTGCAGTACTGCACTGCATCCTTGAGGGAGCGCAGCGAGTGGGCGTTGAGTTCCGGCGTGGTGAAACCTTTGTCGCCGGCAAACCCGCAGCAGTGAATGCCTTCCGGGATCACCACGGTCTTGGCACAACGGCGGGCCAGGTCGATCAGCGCCTGGCTTTCTCCCAGGTGTTGGGTGCTGCAGGTGACGTGTACGGCGATCGGCGCCTCCTGCGGTGTGAAGTCGAGACGGTCCATCAGGTGCGTGCGGATGAAACGTACGGGGTCGTAAAGGTCCAGGCGCGTTTCGCCAAGGTCTTGCACCAGGCGCAGGGTGCAGGGGCTGGTGTCGCAATAGATCGGGTCCAGGCCGCCGCGGCTGGCATGGAGCAGGGCGCCGATCAGTTCCTGGCGTTTGTGTTCTGCCTGTTCGGCGTAGCCTTTGGACGCGAAAGGTTGGCCGCAGCACAGGTTGTCCTGGTTGTCGGGAAACACGACCTGGTAACCGGCTTTTTCCAGCAGGCCCTGGGTTTTTTCGTACAACGACATCTGCTCTTTATCACCTGCCGCCGGGCCCATGGCGCGTGAGACGCAGGCCGCCAGGTAGACCACCCGTGGCCGCTCATCCGTCACTGCCGGGCTGAAGCGAATGGCTTTTTCCGGTTGTGGCATGGCGTTGGTCCACTGCGGGATCTGCCCCTTGGACAACTTGGTCATGGTGGCCGACAGCTTCGCCAGGCGAGGCGCCCCCAGCAGCATGCGTGCACCATTGGCTACATGCAGGGTAAAGCGCGCACCTTGCAGTGCCGTGGCGAAATGGGTGGCCAGCCATTCGGCGGTTTTCGTACGGTCGGCATCACGGCTTCGCAGTTTTTTCACCAGGTCGCCGGTATTGATTCCTACCGGACAGCGCTGGGCGCATAGGCCGGTGGCGGCGCACGTGTCGATGCCCTGGTAGTGGTAGGCCGCCTCCAATTCGGTGGTGTCGACGCCGGCGCGTTTTTTCGCCTGTATATCTCGCCAGATCACGATGCGCTGGCGCGGGCTCAACGTCAGGCCTTTCGATGGGCACACCGGTTCACAGAAACCGCACTCAATGCACTTATCCACAAGCTCGTCGGCCGCAGGCAGCGGCTTGAGGTGCTTGAGGTGAATCTGCGGGTCTTGGCTGAGCACCACGTCCGGGTTGAGGATGCCGTTGGGGTCGAGCAGGCGTTTGAGTTGCCACATCAATTGATAGGCGTCGCTGCCCCATTCCAGCTCCACGAAGGGTGCCATATTGCGGCCGGTACCGTGTTCGGCTTTCAGCGAACCGCCGAACTCCACGGCCACCAATTGCGCGACGTCATCCATGAACGCTTGATAGCGTGTGACTTCATCCGCGCTGTTGAAGCCTTGGGTGAACACAAAGTGCAGATTGCCTTCCAGGGCATGTCCGAAAAGGATGGCTTCGTCGTAGTGATGCTTGTCGAACAGTTCGATCAAACGGTTCACGCCAATGGCCAGTTGCTCGACCGGGAAGGTGACGTCTTCGATGATCACCGTGGTGCCGGTTTTGCGTACGGCTCCTACGGCGGGGAAGGTGTCCTTGCGGATGGCCCACAGGCGGGCGTTTTCCACAGGGTCTTCGGTGAAGTCGACCTGTTTCTCCACCGGGAAACCGGCCAGCGACGCCATGATCAGCGCCAATTGTTCATGCAGCAATGACGGCGATGCGGCGCGGGATTCAATCAGCAGGGCGCAGGCACTTTCTGACAAGTGCTGTACGAATGCGGGCATGCCCGGTTTGTTCTGCACCGAGCGCATGCTGCGTCGGTCCAGCAGCTCGACGGCCGACACCGGTTGGGTCTTCAGGACGGTGACTGCGTTGCAGCAGGTCTCCACATCCGGAAACACGATCAACGCCGACGCCTTGTTCGGGTGGTCGATCACGGTGTCGTAGGTGACTGCGCTGATAAACCCTAGGGTTCCCTCGGAGCCCACCAATAAATGGCTGAGGATATCCAGTGGTTCATCAAAATCCACCAGGGCGTTGAGTGACAGGCCGGTGGTATTTTTCAGACGGTATTTGTGGCGGATTTTTGCTGCCAATTCAGCGTTTGCCCGCGTTTCACGGCCGAGTGTGGCCAGGCGCTCGAGCAGTGCGCCGTGCTGTTCACGAAACGCCGTAACGCTGCTTGCGTCTTCTGTATCGAGGCGGCTGCCATCGGCCAGGACCAGACGAATTCCGGCCAGGGTGTGATAGGTGTTCTGCGCCGTACCGCAGCACATGCCACTGGCGTTGTTGGCGACGATTCCGCCGATCTTGCAGGCATTGATCGACGCCGGGTCTGGGCCGATCTTGCGCCCGAATGGCGCCAGCCAGGCGTTGGCCTGTGCGCCGATGACGCCGGGTTGCAGGCGGATCTGAGTGCCTTGCCCACGAATCTCACGGCCGTTCCAATTGTCCCCCAGTACGATCAGTACCGAGTCGCTTATCGCTTGTCCGGACAGGCTGGTGCCGGCTGCGCGGAAGGTTACCGGCACACGTTCACACTGGGCCAGTTGCAGCAGCGCCACCACTTCGTCTTCCGATTCGACGCGGATCACCAGTTGTGGGATCAATCGGTAAAAACTGGCGTCGGTGCCGAATGCGAGGGTGGAAAGTGGATCGTCGAAACGTCGATCTTGTGGGATCAGCTGTGCGACGTCAGCAAGGAAAGCGGCAGGCAGACTCATTGGTCCTCCAGGATCAGCACCCCCTGGGCGCCGTATTGACACGATTGCGCAAAGCCGACGCCGAAGTTATAGCCCGGCGTCGGTTATGACCCTATTGCTACGGCTTTAGTGCACCAGCATGCCGGTAAACCAGTAAGCCTGGGCCAGGGTGATCAGCCCGACGATCGTGGCGAAGAACAGGCTGTGCTTGAGGGTGAAGCGGAACAGGTCGGATTCTTTACCCACCAGTCCGGTAGCGGCGCAGGCCACGGCGATCGATTGCGGCGAAATCATTTTGCCGGTCACGCCGCCGCTGGTGTTGGCAGCGACCAGAAGCGTGTCGTTGACGCCGATCTGGTGCGCCGTGGTGGCTTGCAACGAGCTGAACAGGGCGTTGGACGATGTGTCGGAGCCTGTCAGGAAAACCCCCAGCCAGCCTAGGAAAGGCGAGAAGAACGGGAAGGCTGCGCCGGTGCCGGCCAATACCAGCGCCATGGTCGAAGACATGCCGGAGTAATTGGTGACAAAGGCGAAGGCCAGCACCATGCCGATAGACAGGATCGGCCAACGCAACTCGTAGAACGTCTCTTTTAAAGTGGTAAGACCAATCTTGATGTTGATCTTCAGAACCAGCATCGAGATCAGTGCGGAGAAGAAAATCGCGGTACCGGTCGCTGAAATCGGGTCCAGCTTGAATATCGCTGGGATCGCAGTCGGGTTGGTCACGATGGGTGCGACCTTGACCACCATTTGATCCAGGTGCGGGATCGCGAAGTTGAATACCCAGCTGTACATCGAACCGCCTGCGGCGAACATCGCCTTGAACGGTTTGAGGGTCCAGATGGTGACCAGCACGGTGAGGATCAGGAAAGGTGACCAGGCCTTGAAGATCTGCCCCAGGCTGTAAGGTGAGGCGACGGTGCTGCGCGGCAGGCCGAAGCCGCCGGCGCTGGCGGTAATCGCTGCGTCGGAAGTGGCGCCGGCAATCTGCGCGCCCGCAGTGCGTTTGGGTTGCCAGACTTTCAGGAACAGGGTCAGAGAGATCAGGCTGGCCAGGGCCGAGGTGATGTCCGGCAGTTCCGGGCCGATGAAGTTGGACGTGAAGTACTGCGTAATGGCAAAGCTCAGGCCCGCGACCAGCGCAGCTGGCCAGGTTTCGCGAACGCCGCGCAGGCCATCCATCATGAAGACCAGCCAGAACGGCACGAACAGCGACAGCAGCGGCAGTTGGCGGCCAGTCATGGCGCCGATCTTGAATGCATCGATTCCGGTCACTTGCCCGGCAACGATGATCGGAATTCCCAGGGCGCCAAAGGCGACGGGTGCGGTGTTGGCAATCAGGCACAGGCCGGCCGCGTACAGAGGGTTGAAGCCCAGGCCTACCAGCAGTGCGGCGGTAATCGCCACGGGGGCGCCGAAACCGGCAGCACCTTCCAGGAATGCGCCGAAGCAGAAGCCGATCAACAGCACCTGCAGACGCTGGTCATCGGTGATCGACAGGACAGAGCTGCGGATGATCTCGAATTGGCCGCTCTTGACGGTGAGTTTGTAGAGAAACACCGCCGCGACAATGATCCAGGCAATAGGCCACAGGCCATAGGCAAAGCCGTAACCGGCGGCGGCCAGCGCCATGTCCACTGGCATGTGGAAGGCAAAGATCGCTACCAGTATCGACAACGCCAGCGTGATGCTGCCGGCCACGTGGCCTTTGAGGCGAAACACGGCCAGAGCCAGGAAGAAGAACACGATCGGAATAACGGCGGCCAGTGCGGACAGGCCGAGGCTGCCGAGCGGGCTGTAGAGCTGTTGCCAGGTTTGCATATGGGGTGGCCCCTAATTGTTGTTGGTCAGGCACTTCATAGTCGATTTGGATAATTGGTAATACCAATTTACAATCGCCGGAGGCTAGGTTAAAAGTCTTCGGGGTATGTGTCAATTTGCCGCTTGCGAAACTTTGGTCGTAGCCCGGCAGGCGAGGTGGTTTGATCGGGTGAATCGAAGCGGTTCTGATAGGTGCTGGAAGGGCGGCGATAGGCCAGAATAGAGGGCCCGGCGAGTGGTCGGGATGGTGGAGAGTGAGTTATGGGGTTTGATCAGGTGCGTCAGCGCCGTTTGTCTGACGATATTGTCGAGCAGCTTGAGGGGATGATCCTTGAGGGCACGTTGAAGTCGGGTGAACGCTTGCCGGCCGAGCGCGCTTTGGCTGAACAGTTTGGTGTGTCGCGTCCGTCGTTGCGGGAGGCGATTCAGAAGCTGGCGGCCAAGGGCTTGTTGGTGAGCCGTCAGGGAGGGGGCAATTATGTTGCCGAGTCACTGGGCTCGACGTTCAGCGATCCGCTGCTGCATCTGCTGGAAAACAATCCTGAGGCCCAGCGTGACCTGCTGGAGTTTCGCCAGACCCTTGAAGCGTCCTGTGCTTATTACGCAGCATTGCGAGCGACTGAGGTCGACCGTGAGCGGCTGACCGCTGCATTCGAGACGTTGCAGGATTGCTATGCCCGCGTTGATGACGTGAGCCGGGTCGAGGAGGGGGCTGCGGATGCACAGTTTCACCTGGCCATTGCGGAGGCCAGCCATAACGCGGTGTTGCTGCACACCATTCGCGGCTTGTTCGACCTGCTCAAGCGTAACGTGGTGACCAATATTGGCGGCATGTATCAGCAACGTACGGAGACGCGCGACATGCTGATCAGTCAGCACCGGGAGCTGTACATGGCGATTATCGAGGGCCGGGCAGAACACGCGCGAGAAGTCTCGACACGTCACCTGGAGTACGTGCAGGAAGTGTTGGAGGAAGTACGTCAGGAGGTTCAGCGCGTGGCGCGGGCGGAGCGGCGCAAGGGGATGTAGCCGGGGGAAGTCCCGAGGCTACATCGTTACAAGGATTATTCTTCCTTGCCTTTGTTGCGCACCGCGCGATGCAGTTCGCGGTTGGAATCGCGTTCGCGCTCAGTATCACGCTTATCGTATTCCTTCTTGCCCTTGCCCAGTGCGATCTCGCACTTGACCAGGTGCTTGCTCCAATACCAGGACAGGCAGACACAGGCATAGCCTTTCTGCTGTACGGCTGCGGCGAGCTTTTCCAGTTCGCGGGCATTGAGCAATAGTTTGCGCGTGCGCACCGGGTCGGCAATCACGTGGGTGCTCGCGGTTGTCAGCGGGGTGATATGACTGCCAAGCAGCCATGCCTCGCCATCCTTGAGCAATACGTAGCTGTCGACCAGTTGCAACTTGCTGGCACGCAGACTCTTTACTTCCCAGCCGGCCAGGACCAGACCAGCCTCGAACCGATGTTCGATGAAGTAATCGTGTCGCGCTTTTTTATTTTGCGCGATGGTCCCTGTGGGGTGTTTCTTTTGTTTAGCCATAGGGGCGGCATTATAGGGAGTTGCGAGCGTGTCGGCTACGGTCAACCTGCGTGCTTGAGCGTGTTGGTCGAATCCCGGACAATACCGGCAGTTCTTTGGTTTTTTTCTTTCGCGGATCGGACTGTTGTTTCGCGATGTTTGCCGCTCAGCTGTGGAAATCACGCACACATGACGACGCATATTCAACGTTCGGCCCTGTTGCCCTATCCGGCGCAGGCGCTCTATGACCTGGTCAACGACGTGGCGCGTTACCCGGAATTCCTGCCTTGGTGCTCAACTGCCGAGGTGCTGGAAAGCAGTGATGAACATATGGTTGCCAGTGTTGGGGTGGCGAAAGGCGGGCTCAGTCAGCACTTTGTTACGCGGAATGCGCTGGTGCCGGGCAAGTCCATTGAAATGAATTTGCAGGAAGGGCCGTTTACCCAGCTGCATGGTGTATGGGTTTTCAAGGCGCTTACCGACAAGGCCTGCAAGATCAGCCTGGATTTGTCGTTTGATTACGCTGGGCCGATTGTGCGGGCCACATTGGGGCCGTTGTTCAATCAGGCGGCCAATACCCTGGTGGATGCATTCTGTCAGCGAGCCAAGCAATTGCATGGTTGAGGTCGAGGTGGTTTATGCCGCCGAGGATCGCCAGGTTCTGCTGGCGCTGACGGTGGCTTCGGGAACCAGTCTGCGTGCAGCCGTGCAATTGTCAGGGATGGCTATGCAGTTTCCTGAGCTGGATCTGGCTGCTTGCCCCTTGGGGGTATTCGGTAAGGTCGTCACGGATGCGGAGGTGCGCCCCGCACAATCGGGCGATCGCATTGAAATCTATCGGCCCTTGCTTGTGGACCCTAAAGAAGTGCGCAGGCTGCGTGCTGCCAAGGCGGCGTTGGCGAAGCGGCAGCATCCATAGGCTGGCTGAATGACAGGCAGCAAAAAGCCCGGCATGCCGGGCTTTTTATATGCGCCGCAATGTTACTGCGGGCTGGTGTCCAGAGGCTGAGGCGTCGGGACCGGGACCGTTTCGACCCCGTCGACGTCTTTCTGGATCTTGTCGAGCAAGGAGCCTGGCTTGGCCGGTACTTCGGACTTCGGCTTCTCGCTTTCCTGCACAGGTGCAGTCACGTTTGTGCCGTTATCGTTGCCGAGCAGCGCTTGATCACGGCTTACGCCTGGCATGAAGTCACCCGACAGGCTGACAAGCTGGTCATTGCCATTGAAAATGACGCTGACACGCTCCTGTTGGCGTTCACCGCCACCAGGCTGCAGGCTGTAGAGATAATCCCAGCGATCGGCGTGGAAAGTGTCGGTCAGCAGGGGGTTGCCCATGATAAACCGTACTTGCCGTCGGGTCATTCCCGGGCGTAACTGGTCTATCATGTCCTGCGTGACGACATTGCCCTGCTGGATGTCGATTTTGTAAACCCCGGGGAATGAACAACCGGCGAGTGCGAGCAGTCCCACAAAGGTGAAACTGGTTAGCAAGAGCTTGGTGTTTTGCATCGGTGGGCGACTTCCACTATCTTGGCTGGGACAACGTAAACGCCGATCATACCCGTATTAAGAGAAGCTGCGAAGCAGCATCCGCGAGAAAGCTAACCATGGTTGAAAATAGCGAACTACGCAAAGCCGGTCTTAAAGTGACTCTGCCACGAGTCAAGATTCTACAAATGCTCGATTCTGCTGAGCAGCGCCACATGAGTGCCGAGGATGTTTACAAGGCGCTGATGGAGTCTAACGAGGACGTCGGCCTGGCCACGGTTTACCGTGTACTGACCCAGTTTGAAGCCGCAGGGCTGGTGGTTCGTCATAATTTCGACGGCGGTCATGCTGTGTTCGAATTGGCTGACGGTGGTCATCACGACCACATGGTTGACCTGGATACCAATGAGGTTATCGAGTTCACCAGCCCGGCAATCGAAAAGCTCCAGCACGAAATTGCTGAGGAGCATGGTTTCGATTTGGTCGACCACAATCTTGTGTTGTACATCCGTAAGAAAAAGTAAAAAGCGACGCAGAATTGCTCTGCGAAACGATCGAAGGCGACCCTAGGGTCGCCTTCGTGCTTTCTATAATAAGGAAAAGCTCGGCTCAGGCCTTGGTGGCTACGACCATTTTCTTCGCGTGTGCCAAAGACTCTTTGGTCAGGTCGATCCCGCCGAGCATCCGTGCCACTTCTTCCACGCGCTCCGACTTGTTCAGTTTGGATACTGCCGTGTGTGTCGCTTCGCTGCCTCTGACCTTGTGCACAAACAAGTGTTGATGCCCTTGGGCCGCGACTTGCGGCAAGTGAGTGACGGTCAGCACCTGGCCGCGATCCCCCAGGCGGCGCAGTAACTGACCCACAATTTCCGCCGTGGGGCCACCGATACCTACGTCTACTTCATCGAACACCAGTGTCGGTACCCGTGAGGTTTGCGCGGTAATCACTTGGATCGCCAGGCTGATTCGCGAGAGCTCGCCACCAGACGCCACTTTTGCCAGTGCCTTGAGCGGTTGCCCCGGGTTGGCGCTGACCAGTAGTTCTACCTGCTCCAGGCCGTAGGGCTGCAGCTCATTGCTGGCGTTGGTGCGCAACTCGATGGTAAAGCGCCCGCCCGGCATGCCCAGGCGCTGAATTTCCTGCTCGACGGCGCCAGCGAGGCTGGTCGCAGCCTGTTTGCGCAGATCGCTCAGTTCGCGGGCTTTCTCCTGATAGTGGCGGGCAAAAGAGCCGAGCTCTTCGCCCAGTCGCTCAATGGATTCGTCATTCGCGTTCAGGGTCTCGATTTCATCCAGCAGTTTCTGCTGCATGGTTGCCACTTCGGTGGGCTGGATTCGATGTTTGCGCGCCAGCGTATAGATGGTGTCCAGGCGCTCTTCTATTTCCTGCAGTCGCGCCGGGTCGGCGTCGAAATGATCGAGAAAGCGATTGAGTTCGCCGACGGCTTCTTCTACCTGGATTTGCGCACTGGTCAGCAGGGTGGTGGCTTCACTCAGTGAGCCCGAAGCGCTGTTAACGCTGGACAGTCGGTTGAGGCTGGCGGTGAGTGCGTTGAGCACATTGCCGGAATCGCTCTCGCTGCATTGCTCCACCACCTGGCGGCAGATAGACAGCAGGGTTTCGGCGTTGGTGAGGTTCTTGTGTTCCTGTTCCAGTTGTTCCAGCTCGGTTTCGCCCAGACCCAGGCTTTCCAGCTCTTCAAGCTGATAGCTGAGCAATTGATGGCGAGCGCGTTGCTCGTCACCGGAATTGGACAGTCGCTCCAGCTCCTGTCGGGTCTGGCGCCAGCGCTGGGCAGCCAGTTGTACCTGCCGGGCAAGGTCGGTGGCGCCAGCGTACTCGTCAAGCAGGCGGCGATGGGTGTCGGTTTTGAGCAGGGATTGGTGTTCATGCTGGCTATGGATGTCAATCAGCAGTTCACCCAGGGCCTTCAGGTCGCCAAGGGGGCAGGGGGTTCCATTGATGTAGCCGCGCGAGCGCCCCTCGGCGGTGATGACTCGGCGCAGGATGCACGGGCCGTCGTTATTAAGGTCGCGCTCGACCAGCCAGGCTTCGGCTTCGGGGATGTCCGCGAGGTCGAAGGTGGCCAGAATGTCGGCCTTGTCCGCGCCCGGGCGCACCACGCCACTGTCGGCGCGGTCGCCCAGGGTCAGGCCCAGGGCGTCGAGCATGATCGACTTGCCGGCGCCGGTTTCGCCTGTGATTACGCTCATCCCGCGATCCAGTTCGAGATCCAGATGTTCAACGATGGCGTAGTTGTGTACAGACAGGTGCACGAGCATGACGGCCGCTCCCAGGCTTTAGATCTGGTTATTTATACAGTGTTTTGTTCTGGGCTGACAATCCTGATGCTTAGCTCAATTTGCTCGGTCGTTCAGCTTTTTTAGTGCAAAGGAGAATGATCGGGCCGAAGTTGATCTGGGGCAGGCGAAAGACTTTTGGTAGAGCCTGCACCCTTGAACCTGGAAATTGTGGCCCCATATACCGGAACAGAAGCGCGAGTTGAGTTCGCGCATGATTTTGAAAGGAGAAATCTATGGCTGACGAACAGACGCAGGATACGCAAACTCCGGACGCCAATTCGGCTGTCGGTGATGAACTGGCAACTCGTGTGCAAGTGCTCGAAGAGCAGTTGGCCGCTGCGCAGGATCAGTCTTTGCGTGTTGCCGCCGATCTGCAGAACGTCCGCCGCCGTGCCGAGCAGGACGTAGAAAAAGCTCACAAGTTCGGGCTGGAGAAGTTCGCGGGCGACCTGCTGCCAATTATTGACAGCCTGGAGCGTGGCCTCGAGTTGTCCAACCCGGATGACGAAAACATCCGCCCGATGCGCGAAGGGATCGAACTGACCCTGAAAATGTTTCAGGACACCCTGAAGCGTTATCAGCTGGAAGCCATTGATCCGCAAGGCGGCGAACCGTTCAGCGCTGAGCTTCACCAGGCCATGGCCATGCAAGAAAGCCACGACCTCGAGCCCAATAGTGTGTTGAAAGTGTTCCAGAAGGGCTATCAGCTCAACGGTCGCCTGTTGCGCCCTGCAATGGTGGTGGTGAGCAAGGCTCCTGCACCCGTTGCACCTTCTATTGATGAGCAGGCTTGAAATCCGCCGCAAGGCCCCCATTTATAAGTCAAGCGTTTAAGTGCTACCGCAGTTAGCCACCACTGCTGCGGCAACCAAATTCAAGTTTCGGGAGAGTAAATCATGGGCAAAATTATCGGTATTGACCTGGGGACCACCAACTCCTGCGTCTCCGTGTTGGAAAACGGCGTTGCAAAAGTAATCGAAAACGCCGAAGGCGCGCGTACCACGCCGTCGATCATCGCTTACGCCAACGATGGTGAAATCCTCGTTGGCCAGTCGGCCAAGCGCCAGGCTGTGACCAACCCGCATAACACCCTGTACGCGGTGAAGCGCCTGATCGGTCGTAAGTTCGACGAAGAAGTCGTACAAAAAGACATCAAAATGGTCCCTTACAAGATCGCCAAGGCTGACAACGGTGACGCCTGGGTTGAAGTAAATGGCCAGAAAATGTCGCCACCGCAAATCTCGGCTGAAATCTTGAAGAAGATGAAGAAGACTGCCGAAGATTACCTGGGTGAGACAGTGACTGAGGCGGTGATCACCGTTCCAGCCTATTTCAACGACAGCCAGCGCCAGGCGACCAAAGACGCCGGCCGCATCGCGGGCCTGGATGTAAAACGTATCATCAACGAACCGACCGCAGCTGCTCTGGCTTACGGTATGGACAAGGCCAAGGGCGATCACACCGTGATCGTTTATGACCTGGGTGGCGGTACGTTCGACGTTTCCGTGATCGAGATCGCTGAAGTAGACGGCGAGCACCAGTTCGAAGTGTTGGCCACCAACGGCGACACCTTCCTGGGTGGTGAGGACTTTGACATTCGTCTGATCGACTACCTCGTTGACGAATTCAAGAAAGAAAGCGGCATGAACCTCAAGGGTGACCCGCTGGCGATGCAGCGCCTGAAAGAGGCTGCTGAAAAAGCCAAGATCGAGCTGTCTTCTGCTCAGTCGACCGACGTTAACCTGCCGTACATCACCGCAGACGCCACCGGTCCTAAGCACTTGAACGTGAAGATTTCTCGCGCCAAGTTGGAAGCGCTGGTCGAAGACCTGGTTCAACGCACTATCGAGCCATGCCGCATTGCGCTGAAAGACTCCGGTATTGATGTTGGTGCGATCAACGACGTGATCCTGGTAGGCGGTCAGACCCGTATGCCACTGGTTCAGAAGTTGGTTACCGAGTTCTTCGGCAAAGAAGCACGTAAAGATGTGAACCCGGACGAAGCGGTTGCCATGGGTGCTGCCATCCAGGGCGCGGTATTGGCCGGTGACGTGAAAGACGTGTTGCTGCTGGACGTAAGCCCGCTGACCCTGGGTATCGAAACCATGGGTGGCGTGATGACTGCGCTGATCGAGAAAAACACCACGATTCCTACCAAGAAATCCCAGGTGTTCTCGACGGCTGATGACAACCAGGGTGCTGTGACCATTCACGTGCTGCAAGGTGAGCGTAAGCAGGCTGCTCAGAACAAGTCCCTGGGCAAGTTCGACCTGGCTGAGATTCCACCAGCACCACGTGGCGTGCCACAGATCGAAGTGACCTTCGACATCGACGCCAACGGCATTCTGCACGTAGGTGCGAAAGACAAGGCTACCGGCAAAGAGCAGAAGATCACCATCAAGGCCAACTCCGGTCTTTCTGATGAAGAAATTCAACAGATGATCCGTGATGCTGAAACCAATGCTGAAGCTGACAAGAAGTTCGAAGAGTTGGCAGGTGCCCGTAACCAGGGCGACGCACTGGTTCACTCGACACGCAAAATGATCGCTGATGCTGGCGAGAAAGTGACCGCTGAAGAGAAGGCCGCGATCGAAGCTGCTGTAGTTGCCCTGGAAGCCGCTGTCAAAGGCGACGACAAGGCTGCCATTGAAGCCAAGGTTGAAGAGTTGTCGAAAGTTTCCGCGCCAGTGGCTCAGAAAATGTACGCCGAACAGGCTCAGCCGGCTGACGGTGCTGCTCAACAGGCAGAGCCAGAAGCTAAAGACGATGTTGTCGATGCCGAGTTCGAAGAAGTTACCGACAAGAAGTAAGTTGGTCGTCCGGTTGACCGCTATCAAGCGGTGACTGGTAGGATGTCGCCGCGCGGGAGCTTGCTCCCGCGTTGGCGTGTCTGGGGTATGCGAATTTTTACAGCATGCGACTGTGTTCGGATGTTGGCGGTGTGATCGGGGATGCTCCTGCTTTCCGAGCAATGAATACCGCGTTTTTGGCCGGGTCCCTGGCTAAAAAGTAGTAACGACCAGGATCGTTGAATTGACGTGAGTTGGGTCCGGGCCTGTATTGGGGCTCAACGAGTTTAGCCAGGCTCAGGAGGGTCTGGCTGGACGTCCTTAAGAGTGCAAAGACTTATGGCAAAGCGTGACTATTACGAAGTGTTGGGTGTGGAGCGCGGCTCCAGCGAGGCGGACCTGAAAAAGGCTTACCGTCGCCTGGCAATGAAGCACCACCCGGACCGTAATCCGGATAGCAAAGAATCCGAAGACATGTTCAAAGAGGCCAACGAGGCTTACGAATGTTTGTCTGATCCCAACAAGCGTGCGGCCTACGACCAGTATGGACATGCCGGTGTCGACCCGAGCATGGGCGGCGGCGGTGCCGGTTTTGGCGGTCAGAACTTCTCCGATATTTTCGGTGATGTATTCAGTGACTTCTTTGGTGGTGGCCGGGGTGGTCAGCGTGGCGGTGCCCAGCGTGGCAGCGACTTGCGTTACACCCTGGAGCTGAACCTGGAAGAAGCTGTACGCGGCACCAGCGTCAATATTCGCGTACCGACGCTGGTTAACTGCAAGCCGTGTGATGGTTCGGGTGCCAAGAAAGGTTCCGCGCCGATTACTTGCCCGACATGCGGCGGTATCGGCCAGGTGCGTATGCAGCAGGGTTTCTTCTCGGTGCAGCAGACCTGTCCGCGTTGCCATGGGCAGGGCAAGATCATTTCCGATCCGTGCGATTCCTGCCACGGCGAAGGCCGCGTCGAAGAGTACAAGACCCTGGCGGTGAAAGTGCCGGCGGGAGTCGATACCGGAGACCGTATTCGTCTGTCGGGTGAGGGTGAGGCCGGTACCCAGGGCGGTCCTACGGGCGACCTGTACGTGGTGATCAATGTGCGCGAGCACTCGATCTTCCAGCGCGACGGCAAGCACTTGTTCTGTGAAGTGCCGATCAGCTTTGTCGATGCAGCCCTGGGTGGCGAATTGGAGATCCCGACCCTGGACGGTCGGGTCAAGCTCAAGATCCCTGAAGGTACGCAGACCGGCAAGCAGTTCCGTATTCGTGGCAAGGGCGTAGCGCCGGTGCGCGGTGGCGGTGCTGGCGACTTGATGTGTCGTGTGGCCGTGGAGACTCCGGTCAATCTGGGGCGCCGTCAGCGTGAATTGCTTGAGGAATTCCGCAGTTCGCTGGAGGGCGATGACACGCATTCGCCGAAAACCACTGGCTTTTTCGAAGGCGTGAAGCGCTTCTTCGGCGACCTGTAAGGAAGTGAGTATGCGACGTATAGCCGTAATGGGCGCTGCCGGGCGCATGGGCAAGACGCTGGTCGAGGCGGTGCAGCAGCGCTCCCCGGCCTCTGGGCTGACCGCGGCGATTGTTCGTCCCGGTAGCACGTTGATCGGTGCGGATGCGGGTGAGTTGGCTTCGCTGGGGCGTATCGGTGTCTCATTGTCAGGCAGCCTGGAGCAGGTGGCTGACGAATTCGATGTGCTGATCGACTTCACCCTGCCGGAAGTGATGCTGAAAAACCTCGCGTTCTGCCGCAAGGCGGGCAAGGCGATGGTGATTGGTACCACGGGTTTGACTGCGCAGCAGAAGCAGTTGTTGGAGGAGGCGGGTAAGGATATTCCCGTCGTCTTCGCAGCCAACTTCAGTGTCGGCGTGAATCTGTCGCTCAAGTTGCTGGACATGGCGGCGCGGGTGCTGGGGGATGAGGCGGATATCGAGATTATCGAGACGCATCACCGTCACAAGATCGATGCGCCGTCGGGTACCGCGCTGCGCATGGGGGAGGCTATTGCCGATGCGCTGGGGCGTGATCTGTCCAAAGTGGCGGTTTACGGTCGCGAAGGGCATACCGGTGCGCGTGCGCGTGACACCATTGGTTTTGCGACCGTCCGTGGCGGTGATGTCGTAGGCGACCACACGGTCTTGTTTGCTACCGAGGGTGAGCGCCTGGAAATTACCCACAAGGCTTCGAGCCGCATGACATTCGCCAAGGGCGCGGTGCGTGCCGCGCTCTGGTTGGAAGGTCGCGAGGCTGGTCTGTACGACATGCGCGATGTGTTGGATCTGCACTAAGCAGTAGCTAAAACCGGGCCTCGGGATTATCCTAGGCCCCGTTTTTACCCGCTAAGCGACGTCCTGTCGCATTCTCCTGCCTTTAAGGCTCATTAGCGGTGGACCAAAAAAGCCTTTTTCTGTAAGCTACAGCTTTAGTGTGTCCACTAAAAGCGCGCAGAATAATTCAGTGAAGAAGCGGGGTGACGTGTCCATACGTCACTCCGCTTTTTTACAACCTGCGATCGCCCTTTCAGGCTTTATTTACGGGAGGTCTTCTTGACTAAGCCAGCCATACTCGCCCTTGCTGATGGCAGCATTTTTCGCGGCGAAGCCATTGGAGCCGACGGTCAAACCGTTGGAGAGGTGGTGTTTAACACCGCCATGACCGGCTATCAGGAAATCCTTACCGATCCTTCCTACGCCCAACAGATCGTTACCCTGACCTATCCGCACATCGGCAACACCGGTACTACGCCGGAAGACGTTGAGTCTGATCGTGTCTGGTCGGCAGGTCTGGTCATTCGTGATCTGCCACTGGTTGCGAGCAACTGGCGTAACACGATGTCGCTGTCCGATTACCTGAAAGCCAACAACGTTGTGGCGATCGCCGGTATCGATACGCGCCGCCTGACGCGCATCCTGCGTGAAAAGGGCTCGCAGAATGGCTGCATCATGGTCGGTGACAATATTTCCGAAGCAGCGGCGATTGCTGCAGCGCAAGGCTTCCCAGGCCTGAAAGGCATGGACCTGGCGAAAGTCGTCAGCACCAAGGAGCAGTACGAGTGGCGCTCCACTGTCTGGGACTTGAAGACCGACAGCCACGAGACTATCGAAGCGGCTGACCTGCCGTATCACGTGGTCGCATACGACTACGGCGTCAAGTACAACATCCTGCGTATGCTGGTCGAGCGTGGGTGCCGCGTGACCGTGGTGCCGGCGCAAACGCCTGCCAGCGACGTGCTGGCCCTGCAACCTGACGGCGTGTTCCTGTCCAACGGCCCGGGTGATCCTGAGCCTTGTGACTACGCCATCCAGGCCATCAAGGAAGTGCTGGAAACCGAGATTCCGGTATTTGGTATCTGCCTCGGTCACCAACTGCTGGCGCTGGCCTCCGGCGCCAAGACCCTGAAAATGGGTCATGGCCATCACGGCGCCAACCACCCTGTGCAGGACCTGGACACCGGCGTTGTGATGATCACCAGCCAGAACCACGGTTTTGCGGTGGATGAAGCGACCTTGCCGAGCAATGTCCGCGCGATTCACAAGTCGTTGTTCGACGGTTCCCTGCAGGGTATCGAGCGTACTGACAAGAGCGCGTTCAGCTTCCAGGGCCACCCTGAAGCAAGCCCGGGCCCGAACGACGTAGCACCGCTGTTCGACCGTTTCATCAATGAGATGGCCAAGCGACGCTGACTGAGCGGCCTGCGGGCGGCCCCTACCTTGGCGGCCCCTGCAGGCTCTTCGAAGATTGTTCAAGACGGCTTGCCGACTGACCTGCGGATTTGAGTGACAAACCCATGCCAAAACGTACAGACATAAAAAGCATCCTGATTCTCGGCGCTGGCCCGATCGTTATCGGCCAGGCCTGCGAATTCGACTACTCCGGCGCCCAGGCCTGCAAAGCCCTGCGCGAAGAGGGTTACCGCGTCATCCTGGTGAACTCCAACCCGGCCACCATCATGACCGATCCGGACATGGCCGACGCTACCTACATCGAGCCGATCAAGTGGCAGACGGTTGCCAAGATCATCGAGAAAGAGCGTCCGGACGCACTGCTGCCGACCATGGGCGGCCAGACTGCATTGAACTGCGCCCTGGATCTGGAGCGCGAAGGCGTCCTGGAAAAATTCGGCGTAGAGATGATCGGCGCCAATGCCGACACCATCGACAAGGCTGAAGACCGTTCGCGCTTCGACAAGGCCATGAAGTCCATCGGCCTTGACTGCCCGCGCTCCGGTATCGCCCACAGCATGGAGGAGGCTAACGCAGTTCTCGAAAAGCTCGGCTTCCCGTGCATTATCCGTCCGTCCTTCACCATGGGCGGCACCGGTGGTGGCATTGCCTACAACCGTGAAGAGTTCGAAGAAATCTGCGCCCGTGGCCTGGACCTGTCTCCGACCAAAGAGCTGCTGATCGACGAATCCCTGATTGGCTGGAAAGAGTATGAGATGGAGGTTGTCCGTGACAAAAAGGACAATTGCATCATCGTCTGCTCCATCGAAAACTTCGACCCGATGGGTGTGCACACCGGTGACTCGATCACCGTTGCTCCGGCGCAGACCCTGACGGACAAGGAATACCAGATCATGCGTAACGCCTCGTTGGCGGTATTGCGTGAGATCGGCGTTGAAACCGGTGGCTCCAACGTTCAGTTCGGTATCTGCCCGGACACCGGCCGCATGGTCGTGATCGAGATGAACCCGCGTGTATCGCGTTCTTCGGCGCTGGCATCGAAAGCGACCGGCTTCCCGATTGCGCGTATCGCCGCCAAGCTGGCTATCGGTTACACCCTGGACGAACTGCAAAACGAAATCACGGGCGGCGCTACGCCGGCGTCCTTCGAACCGTCCATCGACTATGTCGTGACCAAGCTGCCACGCTTTGCCTTCGAGAAGTTCGCCAAAGCCGACGCGCGCCTGACCACCCAGATGAAGTCGGTGGGTGAAGTCATGGCCATCGGCCGAACCTTCCAGGAGTCCCTGCAGAAAGCCCTGCGTGGCCTGGAAGTGGGCGTTTGCGGCCTGGACGAGAAGCTCGACCTGAGCAATCCGGAAAGCATGAGCATCCTCAAGCGCGAGCTGACCGTGCCGGGCGCCGAGCGTATCTGGTATGTGGCTGACGCCTTCCGCGCCGGCATGACTGTCGAAGACATCTTCGGCATGAACATGATCGATCCGTGGTTCCTGGTGCAGATCGAAGATCTGATCAAGGAAGAGGAGAAGGTCAAGACCCTGGGTCTGGCCAGCATCGATCGCGACATGATGTTCCGCCTCAAGCGCAAAGGCTTCTCCGACCAGCGCCTGGCCAAGCTGCTAGGTGTGACCGAGAAAAACCTGCGCACGCATCGCCACAAGCTGGAGATCTTCCCGGTCTACAAGCGCGTTGACACCTGTGCTGCCGAGTTCGCCACCGACACTGCGTACCTGTACTCCACCTACGAGGAAGAGTGCGAGGCCGCGCCGTCGGGCCGCGACAAGATTATCATCCTGGGTGGTGGTCCGAACCGTATCGGCCAAGGCATCGAATTCGACTATTGCTGCGTACATGCCGCCCTCGCGCTGCGCGAAGACGGGTACGAGACCATCATGGTCAACTGCAACCCGGAAACTGTTTCCACTGACTACGACACTTCCGACCGCCTGTACTTCGAGCCGGTAACGTTGGAAGACGTGTTGGAAATCTGTCGCGTCGAGAAGCCCAAAGGCGTGATCGTCCAGTACGGCGGCCAAACCCCGCTGAAACTGGCGCGTGCCCTTGAGGCCGCCGGCGTGCCAATCATCGGCACGAGCCCTGACGCCATCGACCGTGCCGAAGATCGTGAGCGCTTCCAGCAAATGGTTGAGCGCCTGAACCTGCGCCAGCCGCCAAACGCTACCGTGCGCAGCGAAGACGAGGCCATCCGTGCAGCCAGCAAGATCGGCTACCCGCTGGTGGTGCGTCCATCCTACGTGCTGGGCGGCCGGGCGATGGAAATCGTCTACGAAGAAGAAGAGCTCAAGCGTTACCTGCGTGATGCGGTAAAAGTGTCCAACGACAGCCCGGTGCTGCTGGACCACTTCCTCAACTGCGCCATCGAAATGGACGTGGATGCAGTTTGCGACGGTACCGACGTGGTCATCGGCGCGATCATGCAGCACATCGAGCAGGCGGGCGTTCACTCCGGTGACTCCGCGTGCTCGCTGCCGCCGTATTCGTTGCCTGCACATATCCAGGACGAGATGCGCGAGCAGGTCAAGAAAATGGCCTTGGAGTTGGGTGTTGTCGGCCTGATGAACGTACAGTTGGCGCTGCAGGGCGAAGACATCTACGTCATTGAAGTCAACCCGCGTGCTTCGCGTACCGTGCCGTTCGTTTCCAAGTGCATCGGCGTGTCCCTGGCCATGATCGCTGCGCGTGTGATGGCGGGTAAGACCCTGAAGGAAATTGGCTTCACCAAGGAAATCATTCCGAACTTCTACAGTGTGAAAGAGGCAGTGTTCCCATTTGCCAAATTCCCTGGTGTGGACCCGATCCTCGGTCCGGAGATGAAGTCCACCGGTGAAGTGATGGGCGTGGGCGACACCTTCGGTGAAGCATTCGCCAAGGCCCAGATGGGCGCCAGCGAAGTGCTGCCGACCGGCGGTACTGCGTTTATCAGCGTGCGTGATGATGACAAGCCGCTGGTTGCAGGCGTGGCCCGTGATCTGATCAACTTGGGCTTTGAAATCGTGGCAACTGCCGGGACCGCCAAGCTGATCGAAGCGGCCGGCTTGAAAGTGCGCCGCGTGAACAAGGTGACGGAAGGCCGTCCGCATGTGGTCGACATGATCAAGAATGATGAAGTCACGCTGATCATCAACACCACCGAAGGTCGCCAGTCGATCGCGGATTCCTACTCCATTCGCCGTAATGCCTTGCAGCACAAGATCTACTGCACCACCACTATTGCTGCTGGCGAAGCTATCTGCGAAGCGCTCAAGTTCGGTCCGGAAAAGACCGTGCGTCGCTTGCAGGATCTACATGCAGGATTGAAGGCATGATCAAATACCCAATGACCGTCCAGGGTGCCAAGGCCCTGGAAGAGGAGCACGCCCATCTGACCAAGGTCGTACGTCCAAAGCTGAGTCAGGACATTGGTACGGCCCGCGAGCTGGGTGACCTGAAGGAAAACGCCGAATACCACGCTGCTCGTGAGCAGCAGGGTATGGTCGAAGCGCGGATCCGTGATATCGAAGGCCGTTTGCAGAATGCGGTGATCATCGACGTCACGACTATTCCCCACACTGGCAAGGTGATTTTCGGTACCACCGTGGAGATCGCCAACGTTGAGACTGACGAGAGCGTGGTCTACCACATCGTGGGAGAGGACGAGGCTGACTTCAAGCTCGGCAAGATCTCCGTCGGCTCACCACTGGCCCGTGCCTTGATCGCCAAGGAAGAGGGTGATGTGGTGTCTGTCAAAACGCCAGGCGGTGTGATCGAGTACGAGATTGTTGAAGTTCGTCACATCTGAAAGGCGGCGCCCGCTTCGTGCGGGCGCCATGCTTTGGCAGCTTGCCCAGATGCTTTGGGTGGGCGGCCTATGGTTGTTACATCTTGGTGTATTGCCGGTGCTGGGCGTGATTGGCCTGGCTCCGTTGCTGATCGATGAAATCGATGGATTACTGAGTGCGCTGCTGGTGGGTTTCGCGGCGGCGTGCGTAGCGCTTCAGGCGTTGGTGCTGGTCAAGGCTGAAGGCTTGGAGAGTCTGTGGCGGGATATTCGCGGCCAACTGCTGTTGATGGCGCTGTATGCGTGTGCAATGTATTGCATTGTGCATGTCTGGCTGCCGGAAGCGTTGCGCTGGCAGCTATTCAGCTATCTTGTGCTAGGGTTCTCCGGCCTGGTGCTGGTTATACAGCCTGCTCCGGGATGGAGTGGCGGGGCGCGCGAAGCACGCCCGTGACCCTTTGTATTACTTGAAGCGGTGTACGTTCGACAGTTGCTTGTTGACGCTGAAGTTCTTGCGATACAGCAGCGCCATCTTGCCGATGACCTGAACCAGGTCCGCCTTGCCAACCTTGCACAGTTCTGCAATGGCGGCCAGGCGCGCCTCGCGGTCAAGGATGTTGACCTTGATCTTGATCAGTTCGTGATCGCCCAATGCGCGTTCAAGTTCGGCTAACACACCTTCAGTCAAACCGTTGTCTGCCACAATCAGAACTGGTTTCAGATGGTGGCCAATGGATTTGTACTGTTTCTTCTGCTCTTGAGTGAGCGGCATAATCTGACCCCTGCGTCTGATCTTGTAAAAAGCGGCGGCCAGTTTACCCGAGCGAGTCCGGGACCGCCCAGTTAATCACGACCCGTTTTATTTTCGAGGTGGCCCGTGGCCCGTTCCAAAACTAGCCTTAAGTGGCTGCAAGAGCATTTCAACGATCCTTACGTCAAAAAGGCGCAAAAGGATGGCTATCGTTCCCGGGCCAGCTACAAGCTGTTGGAGATCCAGGACAAGGACAAGTTGATTCGTCCAGGCATGAGCGTCATCGATCTTGGCGCGGCTCCCGGTGGCTGGTCCCAGGTGACCAGTCGTCTGATTGGTGGTCAAGGTCGCCTGATTGCTTCCGACATCCTGGAAATGGACAGCATCCCGGATGTGACCTTTGTTCATGGAGACTTTACCCAGGACACAGTGCTCGCCCAGATCCTTGAGGCTGTGGGAAATTCGCAGGTAGACCTTGTGATTTCCGACATGGCCCCCAATATGAGTGGATTACCGGCCGTTGATATGCCGCGGGCCATGTTCCTTTGCGAATTGGCGCTGGATTTGGCGGGTCGGGTGTTGCGTCCCGGTGGCGATTTCCTGGTGAAGGTGTTCCAGGGAGAGGGTTTCGACGAGTACCACAAGAACATCCGCAAATTGTTCGACAAGGTGCAGACGCGTAAACCAGACTCTTCCCGGGACCGGTCCAGGGAGCAATACCTGCTGTGCCGCGGCTTCCGTGGCGTCGAAGGCGCGGCGAGTGAAGAGCGTTTTTGAGGAATTCGAGGAGGGCGATAGGTTTTTTTATATCGCTTTCGTCACGAAGCTTTACGAATATTGTGTAGTCAAAGTTTCACAAAGGGTTACAGACGGCGCCTGCCAGAGTTGTAGGTAATGTAGTAAGTTAGGCCGGTGAATATCATGCGAAGCGCGCGCCAGTAGCGGAGCTTGCTTCAGAGGGTAGTTAATTGAACGATATGGCAAAGAATCTGATCCTGTGGTTGATCATCGCGGCTGTCCTCGTGACGGTGATGAACAACTTCTCCAGCCCTAACGAGCCGCAGACCCTCAACTATTCCGACTTCATCCAGCAAGTTAAGGATGGCAAGGTCGAGCGCGTAGCGGTTGATGGCTACGTGATCACCGGCAAACGCAACGATGGCGACAGCTTCAAGACCATTCGTCCGGCAATTCAGGACAACGGTCTGATCGGCGACCTGGTGGATAACCACGTGGTTGTCGAAGGCAAGCAGCCTGAGCAGCAGAGCATCTGGACTCAACTCCTGGTGGCAAGCTTCCCGATCCTGGTGATCATTGCCGTGTTCATGTTCTTCATGCGCCAGATGCAAGGCGGTGCGGGAGGCAAGGGCGGGCCTATGAGCTTCGGCAAGAGCAAGGCGCGTCTGCTCTCTGAAGATCAGGTAAAGACTACCCTGGCGGACGTAGCGGGTTGCGACGAAGCCAAGGAAGAAGTCGGCGAGTTGGTTGAGTTCTTGCGCGATCCAGGCAAATTCCAGCGCCTGGGTGGCCGTATTCCTCGCGGCGTGCTGATGGTCGGCCCTCCAGGTACCGGTAAAACCTTGCTGGCCAAGGCCATTGCCGGCGAAGCCAAGGTACCGTTCTTCACCATTTCCGGTTCTGACTTCGTTGAAATGTTCGTCGGTGTCGGTGCGAGCCGCGTTCGCGACATGTTCGAACAGGCCAAGAAGCATGCGCCATGCATCATCTTCATCGATGAAATCGACGCCGTTGGTCGCCATCGTGGTGCTGGCATGGGCGGTGGTCATGATGAGCGTGAGCAAACCCTCAACCAGTTGCTGGTCGAGATGGATGGTTTCGAGATGAATGACGGCATCATCGTCATCGCGGCAACCAACCGTCCGGACGTGTTGGATCCTGCGCTGCTGCGTCCAGGCCGCTTTGACCGCCAGGTGGTGGTTGGCCTGCCGGACATCCGTGGGCGCGAACAAATCCTGAAAGTGCACATGCGCAAAGTGCCAATGGGCGACGACGTTGCACCGGCTGTGATTGCCCGTGGTACCCCGGGGTTCTCGGGTGCTGACCTGGCCAACCTGGTGAACGAGGCTTCGCTGTTTGCAGCCCGTACCGGCAAGCGCATCGTTGAAATGAAAGAGTTCGAGTTGGCGAAAGACAAGATCATGATGGGCGCTGAGCGCAAATCCATGGTCATGTCCGAAAAAGAGAAGCAGAACACTGCTTATCACGAAGCCGGCCACGCCATTGTGGGGCGCGTCGTGCCTGAGCATGACCCGGTCTACAAAGTGTCGATTATTCCTCGTGGTCGTGCGTTGGGTGTCACCATGTTCCTGCCGGAGGAGGATCGTTATAGCCTCTCCAAGCGTGCGCTGATCAGTCAGATCTGCTCGCTGTACGGCGGTCGAATTGCTGAAGAAATGACCTTGGGCTTCGACGGCGTGACCACTGGGGCTTCCAACGACATCATGCGCGCCAGCCAGATTGCGCGGAACATGGTGACCAAGTGGGGCTTGTCGGAAAAACTCGGTCCTTTGATGTATGCCGAAGAAGAAGGTGAAGTATTCCTGGGGCGTGGCGGCGGTGGTCAAAACGCCAGTTTCTCCGGTGAGACAGCCAAGCTGATCGATTCTGAGGTGCGCAGTATCATTGACCAGTGCTACGGCACTGCCAAGCAGATCCTGACGGATAATCGCGACAAACTTGATGCAATGGCTGATGCACTGATGAAGTACGAGACCATCGACGCAGACCAGATCGACGACATTATGGCCGGTCGGGCACCTCGTGAGCCTCGTGATTGGGAAGGTGGTTCGGGTACTTCGGGCACCCCGCCTGTGGTTCAGAACGAACGCCCTGAAGCCCCAATCGGTGGCCCGGCAGCTGATCATTAAGGTTTGAAATGACTTTTGCTCCGTCCTCCCCCCGGTTGCCTTGCGGCAACCGGGTTCTTGATTTGGCCCATACGCATGTCATGGGCATTCTTAATGTAACCCCTGACTCCTTTTCCGATGGTGGCCGCTTCAGCCAGCTTGATGCTGCATTGCGTCACGCAGAAGCCATGGTGGCGGCCGGCGCGACCTTGATTGATGTGGGCGGTGAATCGACTCGGCCTGGTGCTCGCGCAGTTTCTCCTCTGGAAGAGTTGGAGCGCGTGGCGCCGATTGTCGAGCGCATCGCTCGAGAGTTGGATGTGATCATTTCGGTTGATACCTCCACCCCGGCCGTGATGCGTGAGACTGCGCGATTAGGTGCCGGCTTGATCAACGATGTGCGGTCCCTGCGGCGCGACGGTGCCCTGGATGCAGCCGCAGCTACCGGTTTGCCGGTGTGTTTGATGCATATGCTGGGTGAGCCCGGCAATATGCAGGACAGCCCGCACTATGATGACCTGGTTGGTGAAGTGAGTGGTTTTCTCTCCGAGCGCGTTGCCCAGTGCGTCGCGGTAGGTATTGCGCCGGAAAGGATCATCCTTGATCCGGGGTTTGGTTTCGCCAAGACCCTGCAACACAATTTGAGTTTGTTCAAACACATGGAGTCCTTGCATGCCCTTGGTCGGCCCCTGTTGGTCGGTGTTTCGCGCAAGAGCATGATAGGGCTGGCATTGAGCCGTCCGGTGGGTGAGCGGTTGTACGGCGGTCTTGCACTGGCGGCGCTCGCGGTGACCAAGGGTGCGCGCATCTTGCGTGTGCATGACGTTGCTGAGACCGTGGATGTGGTACGCATGATTGCAGCTGTGGAATCAGCCGAATAAGAATGATGGAGCACTTATGACTAAAAAATACTTTGGCACCGACGGTATCCGTGGTCGGGTCGGCGAGTTTCCGATTACTCCTGATTTCATGCTCAAGCTTGGATGGGCGGCTGGTATGGCTTTCCGCAGCATGGGGGCGTGCCGCATCCTGGTGGGCAAGGACACCCGGATTTCGGGATACATGTTTGAATCAGCGCTTGAGGCCGGCTTATCCGCCGCAGGCGCCGATGTGATGTTGCTGGGGCCAATGCCGACGCCCGCGATTGCATACCTGACGCGTACCTTTCACGCTGAGGCCGGTATTGTGATAAGTGCTTCGCACAATCCACATGACGACAACGGCATCAAGTTCTTCTCCGGTCAGGGCACCAAGTTGCCGGATGAGATTGAGCTTATGATCGAGGAACTGTTGGATGCGCCGATGACCGTGGTCGAGTCCAGCAAGCTGGGCAAGGTGTCGCGCATCAATGACGCGTCCGGTCGTTATATCGAGTTCTGCAAGAGCAGTGTGCCTACCAGTACCAATTTTGCCGGCCTGAAGGTTGTTGTCGACTGCGCCCATGGTGCGACCTACAAAGTCGCGCCAAGCGTATTCAGGGAGCTTGGCGCAGACGTGACAGTGCTGTCGGCTCAGCCCAACGGATTGAACATCAACGAAAACTGCGGCTCCACCCATATGGAGCAGTTGCAGGCCGCTGTCCTGGCCGAGCACGCCGACCTCGGGATTGCCTTCGACGGTGACGGCGACCGCGTGCTGATGGTTGACCACACGGGTGCCGTGGTGGACGGCGATGATCTGTTGTTCATCATTGCCCGCGACCTGCATGAGCGTAACAAGCTGCAAGGCGGTGTCGTCGGTACGCTGATGAGCAACCTGGGGCTTGAGTTGGCGTTGGCAGACCTGGGTATTCCTTTTGTTCGCGCCAACGTCGGTGACCGGTATGTGATCGCCGAGCTGCTGGAGCGTAACTGGCAGGTAGGTGGTGAGAACTCCGGGCACGTGGTGTGCTTCCAGCACACCACCACCGGTGACGCGATTATTGCGGCGTTGCAGGTGCTATTGGCTTTGCGTCGCCGCGAAGAGAGCCTGGCCCAGGCGCGTCAGGCTTTGCGCAAATGCCCGCAAGTATTGCTGAACGTGCGTTTCGCAGGTGGGGAAAACCCGATCGAGCACCCTGCTGTCAAAGAGGCTTGTGAGCGCGCGACCCTGGCAATGGCTGGTCGTGGACGGGTATTGCTACGCAAGTCCGGCACAGAGCCTTTGGTACGCGTCATGGTCGAAGGTGACGACGAAATACAGGTTCGCGGCCATGCCGAAGACCTGGCAAAACTGGTAACTGAAGTTTGCGCCTGAATTCGGCTTGCCAGTGATGATGTGGTTGGGTAACATCTGCGCCCACTTTGACCGACGAGGTACAGCATGCGTCGCACTATGGTAGCTGGTAACTGGAAGATGCACGGTACCCGCGCCAGTGTCGCTGAGCTGATCAATGGTCTTCGTCACTTGGCCTTGCCTAGCGGTGTTGATATCGCGGTGTTCCCGCCTTGCTTGCATATCACCCAAGTGGTGGATGGCTTGAAAGGTAAGTCGATTCAGGTCGGCGCGCAGAACTCTGCGGTGGAAGCCATGCAAGGTGCGTTGACCGGTGAGATTGCACCGAGTCAGCTGGTTGATGCGGGTTGTTCCTATGTGCTTGTCGGGCACTCCGAGCGCCGTCAGATGATGGGCGAGCGTGATGGGACACTCAATCGCAAGTTCGCAGCAGCGCAGGCTTGTGGCTTGATTCCGGTGTTGTGTATTGGGGAGACCCTTGAGCAGCGGGAATCGGGCAAGACTCTTGAAGTTGTCTCGCGTCAGCTTGGCAGCATCATCGAGGAGCTGGGTGTTGGTGCGTTCGCAAAGGCGGTAATTGCTTACGAGCCGGTCTGGGCCATTGGTACCGGGCTGACTGCTACACCGCAACAGGCGCAGGATGTGCACGCAGCCATCCGCGCGCAGTTGGCGGCAGAGAATTCTGAAGTCGCACAAGGTGTGCGGCTTCTATACGGCGGCAGCGTGAAGGCGGCCAATGCGGTCGAACTGTTCGGCATGCCGGATATCGATGGGGGGCTCATTGGTGGAGCTTCCCTGAATGCAGATGAGTTCGGTGCGATTTGTCGCGCCGCGGGAAACTGAAAAAATGCTGGAAACAGTCGTAGTCGTTTTTCATCTGTTGGCTGCCCTGGGCGTAGTTGCCCTGGTTTTGTTGCAACAGGGTAAAGGTGCGGATGCTGGTGCGTCTTTCGGTGCAGGTGCTTCAAATACTGTGTTCGGAAGCCAAGGTTCCTCTACCTTTCTTAGTAAGTTTACTGCTATACTTGCCGCAGGTTTCTTCATAACCAGCTTAGGGTTAGGTTACTTTGCTAAAGAGAAAGCTCATGTGCTGACTCAAGTAGGTTTGCCAAACCCAGCAGTGTTGGAAGTACCAAAAGCAAAACCGGCTTCTGATGATGTCCCGGTGCTTCAAGAGCAAAAGTCGGCTACTCCAGCGACTGACGTGCCTCCAGCTCAAGAGCAGAAGTAAGAAGGGTTGTAAACGCTGTATTGCCGAGGTGGTGGAATTGGTAGACACGCAACCTTGAGGTGGTTGTGCCCATAGGGTGTAGGGGTTCGAGTCCCCTTCTCGGTACCAATTATCAGGAGAGCCCGCTGTTGCGGGCTTTCTTGTAGGTGGAAGGTTACATTGACCCTGTAAGGGATCGGTCGTATACTTCCGCCCCAGCTTTGTCGCGGGGTGGAGCAGTCTGGTAGCTCGTCGGGCTCATAACCCGAAGGTCGTCGGTTCAAATCCGGCCCCCGCAACCAGTTTTAGCGGAGCCCCTTTTAAGGGGCTTTTTGTTAGCTGGACACTTTCAACGCCGCTGTTCGACGGCGTTTCAAGGATGGGCGTTTCGCCCATTTTTTTATTTTGCACAGCATGCACATACATGCACGAGGGGGTTCAGGTGTCGAGCAAGCTAGAAGAGTTGCAGGCCTTGTTGGCCCCGGTGGTCGTGGCCCTAGGCTATGAATGCTGGGGTATTGAGTTTTCGGCTCAAGGTCGCCACTCAATGTTGCGCGTTTATATCGATAAAGAGGGCGGCGTGCTGGTGGACGATTGTGCCATTGTCAGCCGTCAGATCAGCGGTGTTCTGGATGTTGAAGATCCTATCTCCGTTGAGTACACCCTCGAAGTTTCCTCGCCAGGCATGGAACGCCCACTGTTCACTATTGATCAGTTTGCAAAATTTGCCGGTGAACAAGTGAAGATCAAGCTGCGATCCCCGTTTGAAGGGCGTCGCAACTTTCAGGGCCTTCTGCGCGGTGTAGAAGAACAGGATGTCGTGGTGCAGGTAGAAGACCATGAGTTCCTGTTGCCGATCGATATGATCGACAAGGCCAACATTATTCCCAGTTTTGACTGAGACGCGGATCCCGCGGATCCAATGGCTTGCGAAAGGCGAGGCGTACGATGAGCAAAGAAGTACTGCTGGTTGTTGAGTCGGTATCCAATGAAAAGGGCGTACCGGCAAACGTGATTTTTGAAGCGCTGGAGCTGGCCCTGGCCACTGCTACCAAAAAGCGTTTTGAAGACGAAGTTGATCTGCGTGTGGAAATCAACCGCCACACCGGTGCCTATGAGACTTTCCGTCGCTGGACGGTCGTCGAAGAGGCCGATCTTGATGATCCGGCCATCGAAACCTGGCCAAGCAAGGTTGCTGAAACGCACCCAGGCGCCCAGGTCGGTGATGTCGTTGAAGAAAAGATCGAGTCCATCGAGTTCGGCCGCATTGCTGCACAGACCGCCAAGCAGGTCATCGTGCAGAAGGTTCGCGAAGCCGAGCGCGCTCAAGTCGTTGATGCCTATCGCGAGCGCCTGGGGGAAATCATCTCCGGCACCGTGAAAAAAGTGACCCGCGACAATGTGATCGTCGACCTGGGCAACAACGCTGAAGCGTTGCTGGCCCGCGAAGACATCATCTCTCGCGAAACCTTCCGTGTTGGCGTGCGTTTGCGTGCGCTGCTCAAGGAAATCCGCACCGAGAACCGTGGCCCTCAGTTGATTCTGTCGCGTACTGCGCCGGAAATGCTGATTGAGTTGTTCCGTATCGAGGTGCCGGAAATTGCCGAAGGCCTGATCGAAGTCATGGCTGCGTCCCGCGACCCGGGTTCGCGTGCCAAGATCGCGGTCCGCTCCAAGGACAAACGCATCGACCCGCAAGGCGCTTGCATCGGTATGCGCGGTTCGCGCGTCCAGGCAGTGTCGGGCGAATTGGGTGGTGAGCGTGTGGACATCGTCCTCTGGGACGATAACCCGGCGCAGTTCGTGATCAATGCCATGTCGCCGGCTGAAGTGGCGGCAATTATCGTTGACGAAGATGCCCATGCAATGGACATCGCCGTTGGCGCAGACAATCTGGCCCAGGCCATTGGTCGTGGTGGTCAGAACGTGCGTCTGGCCAGCCAGTTGACCGGCTGGACCCTGAACGTAATGACCGAATCGGACATCCAGGCTAAGCAGCAAGCTGAAACCGGTGACATCCTGCGCAACTTCATCGACGAGTTGGAAGTCGACGAAGACCTGGCGCAGGTGCTGGTAGATGAAGGCTTCACCAGCCTGGAAGAGATTGCCTACGTACCGTTGGAAGAAATGCTCAACATCGACGGCTTTGACGAAGACACCGTCAACGAGCTTCGCGCTCGGGCCAAGGATCGTTTGTTGACTAAAGCCATCGCTACTGAGGAAAAGCTGGCAGACGCCCATCCGGCCGAAGACCTGCTCTCGCTTGAGG